>JAABUP010000089.1_pt1 | contig 203769 bp, 93 predicted proteins | sample 5559201 | NCBI WGS metagenome assembly JAABUP01 (sample SAMN10711887, study PRJNA513373) | rock metagenome | isolation source: Antarctica rocks | place: Antarctica
AGATACCTTTATATTAGCGCCGTTTCTACGCTATTATAACCTTATAAAGGCCTTAAGGATAGAAATAGATACCTTAAATTTTATTATAAGTACTATCCTATCCTAATAGGATAAGGATAGTAACTAGTAACCCGTTATATTCTAGTCTTAAAAGATAATTAACCTAGAATAAAATTATAAAACCTATAATTAGGAGCTACTTAATATTATAATAATAATAAAATAGTAGTAATACTACTTAGAAGGAAGTACTTTTATAATTAAGGTATAAACTAACTATAATAACCTAAAAGACTTTATAAAGTAAAAGGAATTAAACTTTAAGTAAGCTAGATAGGCGCTTAAGCTCGCTACTTATAACTTTAAGATATTCTATTACCTAGGGAAGTTAAACCCTACTAACGCGCCGTCTTATTAACCTAATTATAAGGGAAAATTACCCTTAAATATAAGGCTCTTATTAATATTATAAAATAAGCTTACCTTATAAAAGAGTAATAGTTCTAAAGAAATATAAGCTATTATTATAATTATAATACCTATATTTAAAATTATAGGTATTTAAGTTATTATCCTTAAAAAGGATATTATAGATGTTCTAGACTTAGCTTATAAGGATACTTAAAGGCTTATAAAGACCTTAATTTATAACTTATAAAAGTATAATAATTAAATAAAATCCTTTTTAGAAGCGCTTATTAAATAATATTACTATAAATATTCTAAGGCCTAGAGTTTAAACTCTAACGGGCTATTAACCTTTAAAAGTTATCTCTATATTCTAAGGGATAAAGCCCTATATAGTAAACTAATTAGTTACTATTATAATAATCTATTATTAGGATATTTTAGTACTAAGAAGATATATAATCTTCTTATATATAAATACTATTAAAACGGTAGTATAAAATAAGTTACTAAGTATTATTAAACTTATAATATCTATTAAAGGATTAAGTTACCGCGCTATTATACTTATAATAAATTAAGTTTATTACCTATTATTACTTAATTATAAAAAGAAATATCTATAAACTTTATTATAAGGTTACCCTTAAGTAAGGCTAAGGGAATTATCTATAATTTTATCCTTATAATTATTAATTATTTTATAAAAATAGTTAGGTATATACTTATTATAATAATAATTAATACTACTAAGCTAGTAGATATATTTTATAATAAAATTATTTACTATTATAATATACCTAATAGTATTATAAGTAATAGGGGCTCTATCTTTATAAGTACCTTTTAATTAGTAGTCTATTTTTACTCTAAGATAAAATACTACCTAAGTATAGCCTTTTACTTATAAATTAATAGGTAGATTAAGTATTAGAATTAGGTATTAGAATACTACTTATATATATTTACTAATAATAAGTAAATTAATTAGGCTAGGTAACTACTTATAACTAAATTTATATATATAAATAGTATTTATTCCTCTATTAGAATAATACCGTTTTTTCTTATATATAATTATTACCTAGAAGTTTATTAAGAACTTAAGGATAAGTCCCTAGAAGGGAGGATACCTATTATAAATAATAGAGTTAGAATATTATAAGTTATAAGGGATAAAGTTATAAAACGCCTTTAAGCCGCCTAAGTATCTTAAGTAAAGTACTATAATTAGAATTATAAGTTATAGATATATAACGTTAGTAATTTAGTAATATTAATTATAAAGAACCTAAAGTAATAACGCCTAAGTAAGAAGTTAGCTTATAAGTATATAAGACTATTTAGGATTATTAATAAAGTTAGATTATAGGCGTATTATCTACTATTATTATTATTATATAAGATTTATAATATATTTTATATATTACTAATTAAACCTTACTACTAAAGAGACTACTCTCTTATAATAGATATCTTTATATAAGTACCTAAACTTATTAATAATAAGGAATAATAGGAGGTAGAAGAAATTATTAATAAGGTTAATAATAAATAAGGTATCTAGTATAAAGTTAAATAGACTAGTTAAGGTAGTAAATATAATTAATAGGTACTAGATAAGGACCTTAATAGGTCTTATAAACTAATAAGAGCCTATAATATATTAGTATAATTAAAGTATAAATAAAATATTAAATATATTCCTATATTAAATAAGTAGTAATAATATAATAAGTTATGATATAAGTTAAGACTATTATCTTTATATATATTATATAATAATTAAACTCTTATATATAAGTATACTTATAAGTATAATAATATAGTTTAAAAATATTCTTTATTAATATTATTTAAGGAGTTAAGCCGTTAGTAATATATTATATTAAAAGAATACTTTTAGTCTTAGTATAATCTAATAAGGATATTAGGGATATATTAATAAAAGATAAGCCTAGGTATCTTATACCTAGTAAATAACTTAAGTAAATAAGATATATAAATAACTTATCTACGTTAAAGTATAATTATAAATTAACCTTTAATTATTAAACCCTTTAAAGTTTAAAGGCTTTATAAGGTTAAGATTATCTAGTATATCCTTATACTACTAAATATTATTAAGTTTAGTCTAAAGGAGTTCTACTTAACTCTCTAACTCCTTATTCTATATATTTAGCGTATTAATTAAAGCCTATAAGTTAGTAATAATATTAAGCGCTAACCTAACTATTATAACTATTTACTTATAGGCTTTTTATTATTAGGTTATCTTCTTATTAAGCTTCTTTCTCTTTACTAAATATATATCTACCTAGTTAGTCTTAGTAATAGCGCGTATAGATTTCCTTACCTTCCTTTAAAAGGGAGCTAGGATCTATTTTAATAAGTACTTATATTATTATAAAGCTAAAGGGTTAATATACTTACCTTTATATAATAATTAATATTATAATAACTATTAGTATACTAATAATAAGGGGGAGTATTACCTTATTTATAATTATCTAAACCCTTTATAAAATAAGTCTTATAAGGAAGAGATATATTATATAAGTTAGTAAGCTATTATATAATATATGTAAGTAAATATACTTAAAATAAGTTAATATTTATATATAATATTAATATATTAATAAATATTAATAAATATTAATAAGATATTATAAGTACTTATAAGAGAAATATTATATATAATATATAATAAGAATACTATATATATTAATAAATATATTTTATAATATTATTAAGTTAAAGTAATTACTTATAAGAGAGGCTAAAGGAGTTATAAGAAGTTTTAAATATTAGGATAAAAACTTTATTAATATCCTATAATACTATCTTAGCGTAGTTTCCTTTAAAGCTATTTAAATTATAATAATAATAATAAAGGTTCTATCTAATTTTATAACTAATATATTAAAGTAACGCGTTACTTATTATATCTTATATCTATAAATATTTAGTCTATTATTAATAATAAAGTATACGCGCCTACTAGTTAATATTACCTTTTTATTTCTATATTATTATTAATATATATTACTAACACTTATACCTAATAAATTATTCCCCGCTAGTATATAATAATATTAATTATATAAAAATATTATATACCTTAATACTTAAAGTAAATAAGCTAAGTATCTAACTACGTATTAAAGGTATTTAGAATAATTCTAAATTATATTATATATTATCTTAGTATAATTAAAAGATATAAATAGTTTAGAAGTATATATATACTATCTAGATAATTTATTAATATACTCTATTACTAATTACTAGATAATATTATTACCTCCTTATAAAAGGTTTTAGTACGCGCGTCTAGCCTAGCTAATACTAATACTATATTAATAGTAGTATATTAAATAACTCTTTTCCCTTATTTTTCCTACGTAGTTTTATAGTTTTTTAATAAGTATTCTAGTTAATCTTATTAGCCCTAGGGACTAGGGCCTAGGAGGGGAGGTACTTATTAGGCTTAGGTATATATACGCCTTACGCGCTACCTTATAACCTACTTTAAGTAACCTTCCTTAGAAATACGGGGTAACGTCCTAGTAATAGGAGGCCTAGATTAAGCTTATACTTAGTAGATATATATCTTCCTAGCTATCCCCTATTATTCTTCTAAGTTCCTTAGAGATTAGTTCTACTACTATAATAGGCCTACTACCTAATCTATTAATAGACTTATACCTATTATTAAACCCTATAATATAACTCTATATCTTTTATTACCTAATACGCCGCTATAGAGCTAGCGGGTATAGGCCTTATACTTAACGTCTATTTAGTTTAGTTCCTAGTTAAAGAATATAGCTAGTACGAAGATAGCCTTATAACTTATTAGCTTTACTACTAAAGTAAAGGTCTTATTATAGTTAATCCCTTCCTACTATTTAAAGCCTCTAACTAACTAGCGTACCTTATAATAGAGGACTTTATTATAAGGCCCCATTTTTAATTTAAATACCTACTTCCCCTAGAGTACCTTCTAATCTAGAGGTAGCTATCTAAGTACCTATATATTATTCTACGTAAGGGAGTTAAATTTATCTTATAATACTACTTCCTAGTCCTTCTTAATATTATTTACTATAACTTCCTTATATAATTTAGGTTTAAATAGCTCCATGCCTTTAGCTATTATTAGGAAGGCGAATATTACTAGTAGATCTAGGGAGTTATTATATAGTTTATTAGGAGGTATTTTAAATTTAAGGTAATTAAATAGGACCCTAGCTAATAATAGGAGCTTATTAGTATCCTAATAAAATATTACTAGATAGGCCTAATTTAGTTTAAGCCAGATATCTAACGGGGTCTTAGGGTAGGATTTATCCCTAGCTACTACGTCTTTAATATAGATTAGTAGTATATTAACGTAGATTAGTAGTATATCTTTAATCTAGGTTAATAATACTTTACTTTTAGAGGGAGATTACCCCCTTATATCGCTAGCTACCTACTTAGAGTAGTAAGGGAGGTTTATAGATATATACCTTTTAGCTTTTAATTCTTTAATATAACCTACGGGGACTTTCTTAATAAAGTAGACGTTAGATAACTAAGTAAGCTTCCTAGATTTATTATTAATAAGATAGTAGATAGTCTCGCCTTTATAACTAATAAGTTAACTTAGATAGGAATAGGCCTTAAAGTAACTAATTTTAGTAGTAGTCCTACTAGTATAATAGAAGGCCTAAGAGCTAAGGACTTATAAATAGGAGAGGTTAGGCTAATAGCTATTAAATTTCTTATAAGGTATTATCTTAATACTAGACTTGAGGGACCTATTTTAGAGGTAGCTAGCCGCTTAAATAAATTTAGGCTAGTACTTATAATCTATCCTACTATCTATAAGTATAGTATAGGCCTTATTTATTAGGGTCTTACTAAGACGCCTTATAAACCTATTAGCCTAGGGAGTATCTTATATTATACTCTCCTAGATAATACTATTAACCTAGTAGTACTTTATAAAGGCTACGGAGTTAAATTCCCCTCTACTATTAATATAATAGCGTTATATATATTATATAAGATACTCCTAGTTTACCTTAAAGGCCTTAAAAGCTAGGAGGAACTTACTTTTAGCCTTAAGTAGGGTAATATCTAATTCCTTAGTATAATTATATAATACTATATTAAAGAATTAGGAGCTATTATAAGCTATAGCGATCCCCTTATAGACCTTATAAGGGCCTACTAAGTTACTATTAATACGCTTATATAGGTACTTCCCTAGGGTAATAGGATAGTTATACAGAGCCTTTATTATTTAGGTCTCTATATAGATATTATATATATAATCCTTAGAGATAATCTTATTAAGGTTAATTCTATTAGATATATTTATTAGCCGTTTTAGGTTCTATTAGCCTAAATAACCTATACGGGTATACTAGAGGCTAATAGATAGGGAGACTTAAAAGGCCGCGAATATATATACTTTTAACTCTAGAAGAAGCTAGGATATAGTTACTAAGGTTATAAAGGCTAGGGTTAGATAATCCTAGGTATTAAGGTAGAAGATATTATTATATTAGGTATATATAAAGACGTAGCCTTTATAAGTAATAGTATACTCTTATAAGCTAAAGGAGACTTTAACCCTAAGATAAAGTAGCTAAGATACTAAAATTAAATTAAATTAGGTATCTAGGATATAAAGGATATTAGTAAGGCGTACTTTTACCCTAATTCCCTTACTAGTCTTATAAGGGATAACCGCGGTGCTACGCCCTACTATATAAGGACTAGCTTAGCTAATCCTATAAATAGGGGACTTAAGAATTACCTTATATTCTTTAAGGATATCTTAATTATTAATAATATATTAGCTATATACTATATCTAGGAGGATAGTAGTAGTAAGGCTAGTTATATCTAGTATAGTTATAAAGCTAATAACTAGGTCTTTAGACTCCGTAGGTATATAGGGACGCTTACCTCTAGTATTACTACCCCCTTAGCTACGGCCCCCTTAGTTTCAGCTCTTATCTACCTTAACCGTCTTAAGGAAGGCCTTTATTAACTTAGGGTACTTAATCTAGTAGTTAGACTCTATATAGCCTAAATAATTATAGTAGTTATAATACTTATTACTATACTATATATTTAACCTAGCCTAGCGGAGTAGACGAGTAGTAGCTATAATAGTAGCTATAATAGAAGACTTTATAAAGTTCTAGCGAGCTTCTTTATTTACTATAGCTAGTATAAGTTTATTAAATAAAACTATTATAGTACCTTCTTTAGTAGTAATAGTATACGTCTAAATAAATATACTTTAAAAGGTATTAAACTTCGCGCTAAGATACTAGAGGTAGGTATTAATAATAAAGATATAAAGGAGCTTATATCCTAGGTTAATTAGGTTAGAGTTAATAGTTCTAAATTTACCTATATAATTACTAATATCTTTATAGTTAGTATAAAAGAGGGTATTAAAATTATAGATAGTCTTATTAAGAATACTAGTACCTTAAAGCTTATAAAACTCCTTAAGAATCTTCTAGGCTATTAAATGGATAGTCTTATCCTTAATTATACTATAAGTATTAGTATTATAATATACTTTTATTACCTTATAGGCCTTATTATACTTATTATCCTAAATCTCCTAAAGATTTTAGGTTATAGGGATAATACAGTCTATCTTAAGGATAGCTCTAAAGCTATTAAAGATAATATAGGACTATATATTACGGGAGTATAACAGCTAGTTACAGCTAGATTCTAGTATAGGAACGAGTGTAAGGGGGTAGTTACTACCCCCTCTAATCTCTACTTTAATACCGGTAGGAGGTATACCTATATCTTTAGTCTTAGTATCTAGATTATATAGATTTCGTATTAAAGACTAAGTTAGTACTAGCGTTAGTAACTATAAATATATAAAAGGTAGTCTTTACCTAGTAGTAAGGCTAAAGATAATACTTTTACCTAGTATTCTAAGGCCTTTCATTAAAAATAATAGTAATTAGTTTTATGGATAAAGTTCTAGTATTAGTAAAGGTATAAAGGAGGTATTATCTAATAGTATCCCCTAATAATTAATAGTAGTAGCTACCTCTTAGTTAATTTTATAGCTAATATCTTAGTAGAGATATAAGAAATTAAGGAAGTAGTAATTTACTTAAAGGTTAGCTAGAAGATCTTTAAGGTAAATCTTAGTTAACTATTAATAGATTTCTTATTTAGATTCTTTAAGTTCTAGTATAAAGTAATTAGAATAATAATAAGAAGGACGGAGAGAAGAATCTAGGGAAGATAGGATAGATATAGCTAATTTATAAGGAGGTTAATAAATATTCCTAGCCTTCTCTATCTTCCTAGCCCCCTTTTATAAGAATACTATATGTTATCTATAGTATTAGCTAGGTAATAAGTATAAATAACTATTACTAAGGTAGTTAGTATATATAAGAAATAGATATTATTTATATAATTAGCGAACTACTTACTAAGGGGTTACTATTACTAAGTTAGGGGGATTTTAGCTGTCTTAGCGAAAATCTCTACTAGTAGATTCCCTAGCCCCCTTTTTCGGCGGTACGTAGAATTAATATAAAGGTAATTTATAAGGGATAGTATTAATACTAGTCGTAGGGTAAATAAATAAATAAATACCCTACGCCTAGGCTTATAACCTTTTAAAATAGGTAGAATAGTAATAGTTATTATATTACTAGCTATATAAGTAGAGAGAGATAGGATATATAAGATACTAAGACGGGTACTAGCGCGCGTCTAGTACGCGGCTAGTCTAACTAATTACATCCAATTTCAATATGTTTTAATAAGAAGGTCTAACCCTTATAGGGGCTAACCTACCCTTTAGGCTATCCCTATAGGGCTACTAGCGTGTACTAGGTATCTAGGGGGTTAGTTATTAGCGTCTTAGCACTTTTCTAGCAGGGACTAACCCCCTAGATATTATAGTATACGAAATTTTCTACCCTTAGCAACCCTTCTTCATATATTAATATAGCTCCCCCGACCCTGAAATTACCCCTAGAGTCAAGGATATCCTTAGATGAATATACAGAACTCGCGTTCAAGTACTAGAGGGACGTAAAAAGTACCTTCTCTTAGTACAAAGCCGCAAAGCAACATGGAGTCCTAAAGACTACCTTTAGAACCGTATTAACGGAATACTGATACAGCTAGTCCGATAGTAACGTTATAAAGGCTTAGCCCTAAGGAGGAGCAAGCTCTTACTAATTAGATTCTACGCTTACAAGCTTGGGGTTAGCCGGCGCGTATAGAGTAATTTATTATAATCGGAACTTATAGTCCTTATATTACGCCTAAGTATTATACTTCTCGTTATAATTATATAGATTAGTACTTAAGCTACTCTAACTATATATAAATTAGATAGGTTAGATATTAATCTATAAGCCTTAGTAGATATCTCTTATATCTATATAATTATACTTACTCTTAGCTTTAATAGACTCTCTTTATATTTAATAAAATATTCTTATCTTATTAAAGATAGAAATAGTTATAATCTAACTTAATAATTATCTTCTTATTATAATAGGATATTTAGAATTTTAAACCCTAAAGATCTCCTAGACCTCTTATCTAATAGATTATTTACTTTACTAGAAAATACCTGTAAAAATTCAAGATTTTTATATTAGAAATTTACCCCTACTACCTAGTATTTAATAGGTAATATAAGTAGTAGGGTGTATATTAGATATACTAGACTATTAATAATATAGATATTTCCCTCTATTTAGACTAATATTAGATATATTAGTAGGCGGGGTAAATAGTAGGAAGTATATTAGATATATTAGTAGGTAGGTAGCTTGTAAATATAATAGTATTAGCTATATTATATATACTAATATACTAACTTAGATTATTCTAATCTTCTTACTATAATAGAAAATACGGAATCTTAAATTCTAAAGATCTCTTATACCTATTTAGCTAATATATTTATAGAGTAGTTCTACTACTTTCCCTATTTAGATTTAGCTTCCCTTTATAAGGAATATTAAAGTCTTTAGATTCTATATATTCTATCTAATTATATACCTACCCTTTATAATATTTTCTACTTAAATAATATTATATAATATATTTACAGCTATTTAAAATATTAAAAATAACGAAAATTAGTCTAGTAGTTTAAAAGATATATTATTATAAATAAATTTACCTACTAAATTCTATATACTAACGGCTAGAATAATTAGACTAATAATAAAAATCCTATTATTATTTATAAATTACCTATTCTACTACCTTACCTACTAACGTATCTAATATCAGCCTAAATAGGGGGTAATATCCGTCTTATTACTAGGTATATAAACCTATTAGAATGGTCTATATTAGTCTATTAGTATATTAGCTAATACTATTACATATATAAGCTACCTACCTATCTACTAATATATCTAATTTACTTCCTACTATTTACGTCACCTACTAACGTATCTAATATCTACCTACTAACGTACTACTAACGTGTCTAATATTAGTCTAAATAGGGGTAGATATCTATCTTATTACTAGGTATAGAACGCTATTAGAATAATCTATATTAGTCTATTAGTATATTAGCTAATACTATCGCATATACAGGCTACCTACCTACCTACTAACGTGTCTAATTTACTCTCTACTATTTATATTACCTACTAACATGTCTAATATACTTCCTACTATTCACGTCACCTACTAACGTGTCTAATATTAGTCTAAATAAGGGTAGATATCTATCTTATTACTAGGTATAGAACGCTATTAGAATAATCTATATTAGTCTATTACTATATTAGCTAATACTATTATATTTACAGGCTAAAAAACCCTACTATTTATATTACCTACTAACGTATCTAATATCAGTCTGAATAGGAGGAAATATCCGTCTTATTACTAGGTATATAATACTATTAGAATAATTTATATTAGTCTATTACTATATATATATAATATAGCTAATACTATTATATATATAAGCTACCTACTAATATATCTAATATACTCCCTACTATTTATATTACCTACTATATATCTAATATTAGTTTAAATAGAAGTAGATATCCGTCTTATTACTAGGTATAAAATACTATTAGAATAATCTATATTAGTCTATTACTATATATATATAATATAGCTAATATTATTATATATATAAGCTACTTACTAATATATCTAATATACTCCCTACTATTTACATCGCCTACTAATATATCTAATATTAGTTTAGATAGGGGGAAATATTCGTGTTATTAATAGCCTAGTATATCTAATATACTTCCTACTATTTACCCTACCTACTAACATGTCTAATATACTCCCCGTAATTCACGTCACCTACTAAATACTAGGTAGTAGGGGTGATTTTCTAACGTAAAAATCTTGAATTTTTATAGGTATTTTCTAGTAGTATTATATATCTAGTAATAAGATAGATATTTCCCTCTATTTAAGCTAATATTAGATATATTAGTAGGTAATATAAATAGTAGGATTTTTAGCTTATAAATACGATAGTATTAGCTAATATACTAATATACTAATTTAGAAGTTTTAAATAGTATTACCTACCTAGTAATAAGATAGATATTTCCCTCTATTTAAGCTAATATTAGATATATTAGTAGGTAATATAAATAGTAGGATTTTTAGCTTATAATATAATAGTATTAGTTATATGATATATATATACTAATAGACTAATATAGATTATTCTAATAGTATTATATATCTAGTAATAAGATAGATATTTCCCTCTATTTAGACTAATATTAGATACTAGAAAATACCTATAAAAATTCAAGATTTTTACTTAGAAAAAGTATACTTAAAAGTATAATTATTCTATTTATTAATAAGTAATAATAGTTATAAGGTAAATTAAAGTTAAAATATAATAGATATTTATATAAACTTTTATAGCTACTTAGATCCCCCTTAAGTATTATAGGAGATATAGGGTGAATATTACTAAAGATATTAATTTTTAAACTAAGGGATTATTTATAATAGTTACCTAGTACTAGAGTATTAATAAATAGTTATTAGGCCTTATTATATTATAACTCTACCGTAATATTACTATTTAAGATTAATAGGATAAAACTAAGTATACTATTATTAGACGACTTATTATATTAGTTATTATTAGGAAAAGATATTATTATTATCAAGATAGAAGTATTAAAAGACTAATACTATCTACTAAGTATCTAACTAATTATAGGATATCTAGTATAGTAATATTCTATTCTACTAATAACTTCTACGCTACTAGACTATTTAATATAATTCTTAAATTATTATACCCTTTATATTATAATATATCTTTTATACTCTTATAATACCTATTAATAGTTATACTAGATTTATTATATTATATAGAGGAATCTATTAGATATAGGAGTTTATATAACCTAGTATTTATCTAGCCCTCTAAAGTTTAACCGGCGGTATTTAATAAATTAAATAGTAGAATAGATTATTTTTATTATTAGAAAGTCTAATATTACGGCCTAATATAAAGATATAACTATATAACTAAGTATAGTATTAGGTCGTTTTTATACTTCTAATATTATAATTAGTATTCTTATAAGCTACTAAGTAGCTATTAATAGGATCTAGGTATTAATAATAAGTCGCGATTAATATATTAAGGGTAGTCTACCTATTATCTAATAGTACCTACTTATATATATTATTTCTTATTATTTAGCTAGATATATATTTAGGAGTTTTAGGCCTAATAATATAGAGGTTTCCCTATCTTATTACCCGCGATAGAGCTACGTATAACTAATTATAACTAAAAGTAGGCCTATTCTATAAGTTAATACTTATATACTTTATTAATTAGCCTTATAATTTATTAATAGTTATAATAAACGCTAGTTAGATAGGGTACTACTTATAAATAAAGGGGGTAGGAATCCGCCTATTATTTTCTTTAGACTATAATAGTATCTTAAATAGTATTACCTTCTCGCCGTTATAAGTACTACTTATAATCTCCCCCTTAAAGATATACTTACTATATCTTATTACTTATAATTAGGTCCTATTATATAGATATAGCGGATTAAGGTTCCTTAATAATATAACTAGTACGCCTAGCTTAATATATAGCTTATAAGATAGTAGGGAGGGTTTATAAAACCTATAAAAGTACTTAGGGGGGAAGAGTTTATTATCTTCTTCTAATATAGTATAATTAATACTCTAGTATATTATTATATTACTAGGGATATATAATATTATCTTAGTATTAATACTAGTAATATCTATATTAATAATAATAAGAATAGCCTATTCTAATAGATAATCCCTCTAAGAGATATTTATCCTAATATTAGTATAAATATTATTAACTAAATTATTAATAGCGTTTCCTAGAGTATAACTATATTTCTAATATAATACGTCTTTATTAGTAGTAGAGCTCTTCTAGATATTAATACTATTACTAATAGCGAGGAGATTATTTATAAATAGTCCTATTTTATAATATATAATATCTATTAGGTTAGGATTATTAAGTTACTTATTAATAGTAAGATTTAAATATATAACCTTATTCTAGAAATAGGCCTTTTAAAGATATACCTTAATAACCTAGCTACTAGATCCTCCTAGAATAACTAGGAGTATCTATTAGAAGTTATTATAAAAGTAGACTACCTTACCCCTAAAATAAGCCTAGTTATTATTATAGATATTTTAAAGGCTACGACTAATAGCTTCTATATTATATTAACTTTATATAAGAGACTTATCCTAAAAGATAATATAAGCTTACTTAATTAGCTTAGTAAGATTAGTACCCTTCTTAATCCTATATAAGGAGGTAGTATTAGAGTCTAGGGGTATCTTAAATTATAAGTAAGTAGTCTAACCTCCCTATAATAGTATTAATATAATACTAAAAGATGCTACTATTAGAGTAACCTTTTATTAGGAACGTAGCCTTTCTATAATAGTATTTTATACTATTATCTTACTAGTCCCTCTAGTATACTTAAAGTACTAAATTTATTATTAGTATTAGCGTTAATAGCGGTGATAATCTAATTAGTAGCGTAGTATTAGTTAGTATTTAGCCTATTCTATAAGACCTTAGCCTTATTAGGGGTAATTTAATAAGATATTTCTTCCCGTAAAAGTCTGTTTAGAATATCGTTAAAATTATTAAATAGAATAGTTAGAATAGGTAGGCTATATTAGGTTAGATCCTTAGTATATTTAGGGGTTAATTAATATTCTAATTAGCCGTTAATTAGGTAAAGGGTATACTATTTAGTAAAGAACTATTACTTATAATAATTATCTAGGATTTAAAGTATTAAAAAATCCTATTATAGGAGGTATAAGTAGTTATTTAAGATATACTCCTTATACTTATTCTATAAGGTAAGGGTATTAGTAGGTTAGAATTTAACTAATACTAATATAAAAAGACTACGTAGCCTATAACCTCCCTAAAAATCCTTTCCCTTATTAAGAATCTTATTAGTATATCTATTATTTTTAGTTAACCTAAGCTCTATATAGGCCTCCTTTTAACCTATTAGCTAGCCGTCTACTATCTAGAGGTTATTAAATAATATAGCCCTCTTAATATAATAGAGGAGTAGTTAGTAATAGTAGAGATCCTTAATTTTAGGACTAATAAAATTAATACGCCTAAGAGTCTTACCTTTTTTATATATTTTCTATTCTTTATTTCTTTTATTCTAGGTAAAGAACTTAGGAAAATCCGCGTATAGATAGTTAAGTAGATCTCTTATAATAGCTAGACGTTTCCTATTCTATTTTATAAAAGGTAATAGCTAACTATTATTATAAGCTTCCTTAGCAAGATAGTTTATATTAAAAAACTCTACTAATATAGTCCTATAAAGCTTATTACTATCTATTAGCTTTTATTTAATAGCCTTATTAGTAGCTTAATTATCGGCTAGCTTAAAAAGGGTATACTATTAGTCTAGGAGGTAGATCTATAAATACTTAATATAAGGCTTTATATTACTTATACTAAATAAGAGTATCTTCTAGATAGCCTTAGTAGACCTAATCTAGTAAGTAGACTAGTACTCTATAATCTTATCTACTAACTCCCCTTACTATTATAACTAGCTATTAAGGGTAGGGTTATTATTATTATATATATAATTTCTAGTAAGGGAGATATTAACCTAATTAGGTCCCTTATAAATATATTTATATAGATAGAAAATAGACTTAATAGAGCTATAGATCTTAATATTAATATAGGTATTATATTTCTTTAATAGGTACGGGTTATAAGGGATAACCTACCTATTATTAATAGAGGAATTAGGTTTAAGGGGGCTAACTAGATATTTATAGAAAGGATAACTCCTATTAGGTATAAAAGATATCTCTTAGTAAAAATCCTTTAGAAAAGCCTTACTATAATAATTCTTCTCCTAACTAAAATATCTATTACTAGGGACCCTAGTATAATAATTATAAACTATATACTATAAGACTAACTCCCGTAGTATATTATTATCCTATTAAGGGGGGATAAATCCTTAAATAATACTATTAATATTACTAACTATCTAGATCTAATCCTCTTCCTATATAATAAGGAGAATATAAGTATATAGGAGACCTCGCTTCTAAAACTTAATAATATAATAGTAGCCTATATAAATACTAAGGATATATTACTTAAGAAGGTCCTCTATTAGCTCCTAGAGCTTCTAATTAAAGATACGGGTAATTAGATTATAATAGTACTCTACTATCTAACTAGGTTCTAGTAAGCTTTAAATATTAGGCTACTTAGAATTATATATAAAGGTAATAAAAAAATTAGGTTTACCCCTTTTTTAGACTATTATTATAGCGTCTTATATTCTCGCTTTTATTGTACGTAGGCTTCCTAGTATTATTAACGGGAGGATAGTTACCTTACTACTAATATCTTTAAGTAAGATATCTAGATTAGTACTAAGCCTATCTATTAGGCTAGAGTAGTAGTCTACTTAAATAGTCTATCAATTCTAATAATACTAATTTAGGTTATTAAGCTCTATTAATATCTAGATATTAGTAGCCTAGTAGCTAAATAGATATCCGCTATTAATAGTATAATTAAAGAAATTAGGCCGGATCTAGATATTAATTAACTAATTATTTAAATTATATTAACTACCCCCTAGCTATTATCTAAATAATTTAGAACTATTTATAACTAAGTAGATTTAGGTCTAGAAAATAACTAGGGAAATATATTAAATAGTTTTACTTATATCTATTTTATATAAAATTATTATCTTATTACTCGCTAAGACCTACTATAACCCTAAGGTATATACTCGCCGGTAATATACTAGTCTAGCTCCTACTTAGGGTTACTACTATCTTCCTACTCTAGTTTATTATCGCTACTAATTAGGGTATATTAGGTAAGTATACTAGTAACACGGTTCTATTATAATATATATAGTAGATAATCGCCTAGAAGCTAATAGCCGGCTAATAGGAGGCGGTTATACTATAACTATTTACTAAATAAAAATAGGAGTAGATATTAGAGGGCTATATAGGAAGGATACTAATTAGGAATTAATATAAGGCCCCCCTTAATAGTTTTAATATAGATATCCTACTTAATCCGGCCTCTTATAGCGTTATTAGGAGTTATTATAATACGGGCGACTTCTATAAAGGTAGGCTAATTATAAGTACCCTTATCCTATTATTTAGGATTTAGCTATTAGATATAAATACTTATAGTATTAATAGGATATTATAATTTATCCTCTTTAAGGCGGTTATAGTAGGATTTAAACCCCTAGACGTATAAGTTAATAGACTAGAGGGTATACTAAGCGGAAGTAAGGGTATCTTAATTTAAATTATTAAAATATTAATAGTAAATATCTAGTTACTCCTATATACTATCTAGTATATAGATCTAGGCGAATTTTAGCCTAAGGCTATTATTAGTAATAAGAGGACCTATTAGATAATAAATAGACCCCTAGATCTAGAAGGTAGTTTAATTAATATAGGTATTAATATTAGTTATACCCTTACTAGTAAAGGAGAGATAATTATTATAACTAATAATATTATCTAAAAATTCTTTACTACGTATAGTCCTCCTTTATATAGACTATCTATTAATAATAATATTATCTATATTACTAAGTAATTTATTAATAAATTATATCTTAAGCTCTACCTCCTTTTAAGGCCCCTTAAGTAATAAGTTAATATTAGCTAGCTTATATAACTAGTTAGGGGACGGCTAATTATTCTTCCTACTATTATAGTATAGCTATTAACTGCCCCTACTACTAGTATATTTATTTTTCTATAATAGTACGTTATAGTATAGATATCTATTCGTAGGGGTATTAAATAATCTATTAACTAGGTAGGGTACTATATCTCCTACTTTCTAGGGATCCCTATATACTTAATATCCCTAGCCTAGCGTCCGCCCCTAATATATATTATTCCCCCGTTAATATAGGCCTTATTAGATAGGCGGTTAGTACTTAGTATTATTATCTATATTAGCCTCCTATTAAGTATACTAGTAACGGGTACTTTAATTATATTTAGAGGGAGGCTAGGGAGCGAATTCTTAAGGGGCTTCTTTAAAGGCTAGGGGAGTAGGTTACTAGGGGTCCCTAGGTAGAATAAGTACTTTAATAGTTATATTAGTAAGGGCTATATACTACTAGGGAGTAATACCCTTATTAAGGTAGTTATAAGGGTAAGTACCTAATAGAGTTTCTTTAAGGTAAGGTTCCATTAATAAAATATCTCTAGGGTTTACTAGTAGGTTCCTAGATCTAACCTAGGTTTTAGAATTAGTCTTCTTTAAGCGTCTAGTACGCCTTATACTATTACTCTTATAAGATTTAACCCTCTTATTAATAGTATTAGGTTATAGCTTAGAAAGAGCTACGCGCTTAGAAGGTATTAGTAGGGAGCTAGAGGAGCTATATTTAGTATAAGAAGGGTAATAATATATACTTTAAAGATAATTAGTATAGCTTATAAGACGTAGATTATAGGGGGGAGGAATAATATCTATAATAATATATTAAATAATAAAAATAAGGTAGGAAGAAAAAATTAGTCGGGTAGTAGGGATATACTAAGATATTAGATAGTTAGACTAATATTAGTAGGTAAATCTATTTATTCTAATATATCTTTTAAACTACTAGATCGATTTTTATTATTCTTAAAGTATTAGATAGCTAAAAGTAAGTTATATAACTTAATTTAAATAGAAAATATTATAAAGCGTTAGTAGGTAGGTAGGTAGAATATAAAGAAATATTAGACTTTTAATATTCGCGCTAGTCTAGGAAAGGAATCTAGAGGACTTATTAACTAACTAATAAGCTATGATAAGCTTAGGGTCCTAATTCCCGCATTTTCTATTATAGTAAAGAGATATTAGTAGGTAGTATAAATAGTAGGACTTTTAGCCTATAAATGTAATAGTATTAGCTTATATACTAATATACTAATTTAAATAGTCCTAATAGTATTACCTACCTAGTAATAAGACGGGAATTTCCTCTAATTCAAGTTGATATTAGATATATTAGTAGGTAATATAAATAGTAGGGTTTTTAGCTTATAAATATAATAGTATTAGTTATATGATATATATATACTAATAGACTAATATAGATTATTCTAATAGTATTATATACCTAGTAATTAGATAGATATTATTACAACTGTAATTAGTAATATAGTAAGACTAATTACTACCCTTCCCTTTAGAGGGAATTCCCTCCTTTATATACTATAGGTAAAGGGGTAGCGTAGTACTACTATATATTATAGACGCTACGTTAATAGTAGTACTATATTCTTAATTAATCCTTATAATTATCTCCCTATCTAGGCTCTTAGGCTTTAAGAGTATAAAAGGTTATAACTTATAAAAGATATTTCTTTAGTAATAAAATATACCTTTAATAAGAGTATAATAATATAATTAATTATAAGACCCTCTAAGCTAAGCCTAGAGGAATCTATAGTTTTATTAAATTATAATAATTATAGATACTATTCTTATATATAATCCTCTATTATAATATATTCCTATTATACTTCCTATTATCCTTTATTAATTTATTATTAAAGTAGGTAGAAGTCTTAGTATTTTAAAGTAAATAAGAAGTTTTTACTATTAAGGGTTTATTAAGTACTTAAGGCGTACCTTCTTTATATAACTTTAATATTATTCTTTTAATTATAATATCTTTATTTTTTATTAATTATATTAAGTCCTTTTTAAGTCTTATTTATATTATCACCCCCTCCGCGCCTTATTATACCTCCTTATACTTCTAATAGTTATTTTATAAGTAATCCTTAATAATAAACTTACCCTTACTACTAATTAAAAGAAGACTACTACTACCCCCTCTACTTATAATAATATATAACCTCCCCTATTAAGCTACTCCTAGCCTATTTTTATATTATCTTATATAATATACCTTTATTATATTATATTCTAATTTAAAAAGTTATAAGTCTAATATTTTTAGTTAAGGCTTTATTTACCCCTTTAGTAGTATAACCTATATATACGCCTCCCCTAGCTCTACTAGATATAATTATTATAAAGATCTTAATATTAAATATTAATAGGAGATCCCTACTTATACTTACTATACTTATACGCGCCTTCTTTAATCCTTAGATATTATAACTACTTTAAATACTAACTCTAACCTCCCTTAACTCGCTAAATTCTAGCGAACCTTTAATAGGCTTATTTAATAGTATTATTATTACCTTTACCGCGCCTCCTCTACCCCTACTACTACTACGGCTTCTATTAGAGTTAACCTAGCTATTAGTATTTATATTATAAATACCTTAAAGGGTATTCTTAATATCCTTTATTAATATATATATATTACTCTATCTCCCCTTTTAAAGTATTATTAAAGCCTTATTAATATAATATAAGAGCGCCTCCCTCCTATTATAAAGGATAAAGAAGAGGATAATAAGGAGGATACTCCTATTACTAATAGTAGTAATAGTAATAGGCCTAATACTACTATTAGTATAATATAATAGCCCTCTCTTATAGCGCCCTTAATAGTTTAATTATATTAAGTATCTTTTCTTTTTTATTTATAATAATAGAAATTATTTCCCCTTCTATATAATATAAACTTTATATCTTAGGGTAATCCTACTTAAATCTTTCTAATATATTTAGTATATTAACTAAGTCCCGCTTATATAGCTATTAATTATAATTATAAGATTAAACCTTCTACTTTACTAAATATTAAGGTTTATTATAAGAGATTTTATAGTTAAGAATAGCTTTAACTTTCTATTTATCTTTATTATTTATAAGCTCTACTTATATAGCTTTTATAATACTCTTACTATTACCTTAATATAGCTTTATAAGTAAGATATAAAAGATATTATATATATAAAAGGTATTAGGTAGTTATAACCTATATACCTAACTATTAATATAATTAAGGACCTTAAAAGGCCTTAGATAATATTATAATAATTTCTTAGTTATTTATATTAATCTAATATACTTTATATTTAATAAGATATAATTACTTATATTATATTATCTTTACTTTTACTATTTATTTATATACTCTACTTATATAGCTTATATTTAATATAAGTACTACTCTAAACCTTCCCTTTATTTTTAAAGTAATTTAATCCTTTCCCTTATTAATAGGACTTCTCTTAATAGTAGCTCTAAAAGCTTTATATTTAGCTTAGGTAAGTAATTATAAAGCGCCTTATATAAAGGTAACCTAGTACTAGTATACTTTATATAATTATATATAAACTCTACTAAATAAAGTAACTCTACCTAGTTATCTTATCTCTAAGTAGAATAGTAGTATAAATATTACTTAAGCGTACTATTCTATCTCTCTATTTAATTATCTATTTAAGGGTAGAAAGTAATATTAAGCTTTCTTTTTATATTAGTATAATAATATATAGCTACCTAGAAGCTACTTATAAATACTATCCTTTAATTACTAATAATACCTTCTAGTTAATTAAACCTTAAAAAGATTTTATAGTATAATAGGTTAATAATACTAATAATATTAACTATCTTTATAATAGGTAAATACCTAGCTACCTTAATATAGTAGTTTATAACTACTAAGATTATATTATAAATACCACCCTTTTATTTACTTAAAAGGAGATTTATAATAAAATCTATTATAATTTCTTAAAAAGGTCTTATAAGTATTAATAATAATAATAGTATATTATAAATAGTATATCTACGTAGCTTTATTAATTAATAGGTTAAGTATTCTTATATATAATTATAAATATCTTATCCTATTAATTTCTAATAGAACTTTTACTTAATAAGCTCTTATATATACTTTTATAAGTAGTAGCTAGCGTAAGGGTTATTATAATAAAGCTTTAAGATTTCTTATCTAATTACTTTATTATTAGGTATAAAAACTACGCCGCCCTTATAAAGGACCCTTATCTTATCTATTAATAAAGATATATTAATAGCCTTTTTATAGCCCTAAGACTTTAATAATTATTTCTTATTATAAATATCCTTATCTCCCTCTTAGAGATATTAGAGTATCTCTAATATTAAGTTATTATACTTATTCTATACGCGCTCTATTATTAACGCGGTTATAATATACCTTCTAGGTACTATTTAATTAATATTAAACTATCTTATAATAGGGTTTAAGCTATTACCTACGCCGCTTTATATCCTTAAAAGCGCGTTACTCTCCCTTATTTTTAGGGTATAAGGCTTCCTAAGCCCTATCTTTAACCTTTTATACTATTTATAATTATAGGCCTTATTATCTTATAAACCTTTATAAATACCATATATATAGTACTTATTAAAAGGAATATACCTAATATTCTTTAACTTATTTTATAATATTAATAGATAAGTATCTTCTTTATCCATTACTAGTATATAATCTAGTTACCTTAATAGGGCGTTAGCTAGGTTCTTAATACTTATATAATAGTATATCTTAAAGTTATGTATTATAAGCTTTATTACCTAATATACTTATCTCCTTATTAATAATAATATTATCTAGAAATACCTTAAGTTATTATAATTAATAATTATTATAATTAGGTATAAGCTACCTTCTAAGAAGTACCTTTATATCTAGAACGCCTTAACTATTATAAGTAGTTCTTAATTATAAGTCTTATATCTAGTTTCTACTAAATATAACTTATAAGAGTAGAAGGTAATAAAATACTATTCTACTTCTACCCCTTTAATATTAATTAGGAACTTTTATAATAAAATAGTTATAATAACTAGAATTAAAGTATTAGTCTCTAATTAGATTTCTCTTATAAGGTTAAAATATATAAGTAATAGCGCCTCTTAAAAGAGTTACTTTAACTACTTAAATACTACTCTTATAATATTATTTAATATTAACTTTCTATTTTTAATATATAGATAATTATTTTTTAGATAGTCTATTAATACCGTAGTTATAAAGGAATAGTATTTAATAAAATAATAATAGAAATTAGTAAACCCTAAAAAGATCTAAATATCCTTAATACTTCTAGGTTCTAGCTATTCTATTATAGTATCTACTTTATATAAATCTATATATATACTATTATAACTAATAATAAAGCTAAGGAATTCTACTTCTATTATTATAAATTTATATTTCTTTAAGCTAATATAAAGTTTAAATTTATAAAGATATTATAATACTACCTTTATAACTCTAATATAAGACTTTTTATCCTAGGAGTAGATAAGAATATTATCTAGATAAATAATATATATAATATTAAGTAGTCCCGCTAGGGCTTTATTAATATATACCTAGAATAAGGTAGGTATATTAATAAGTTTAATAGGTATAACTATATATTTAAAATAGCCGTACTTTATATAAAATATAATCTTCTATTTATTACCCTTTCTTATTTACAAGTAATAATATATATCCTTAAGATCTAACTTAGTTAAGTACTTAATATTAATTAATCTTATTAATATTTTATTAATTAATAGAAGTAGATAGTAATTCTTAATTATAATCTTATTAAGCGCCTTATAATTAATATATAAGTATAATATTCTATCCTTTTTTTAAATAAAAAGAATTAATATACCTACTAGACTTATAAAATAATAAATCTATCCCTTTTTTAAAGCCTACTTAAGGTACTCCCTTAATACGCGTAACTCTTTCTCTAATAGGTTATAAAGTAGGTTAAGGGAGGTTCCTTATTCTCCTTTATATTAATCGCGTAATTATAATATATATAATTTAATAGCGCCCTAATATTCTTAGTTAAAAAGATATCTTAAAATTCCTAAAATTTTAAAGGGAGCTTAACTTTAAATAGTAGGCTTTTATTACCTACTCCTAAGCACGCCGTAATAAATATAATACTATTAAGCTACTCCTCTAGGGCTTTAATAGTATTAAAGTACTCCTTAATATTACTTTTCTTAATAAGGAATTACTAGTTCTATATAAACTAATCTACTTAGGGATTTTATTCCTCTAATTATAAATACCTAAAGTAGAAGTTATAGTTAAGGTTTACTATTATATAAAAGGCGCCTTTATAATATTATATAATATTATTAGAATTAATAAGTTTAATTTTCTCTTATATAAGAACTTAGTAATAATATTAGGTTCTTAACTCTATTATATAGGGTATTATTAGAGCTTAAGTCTATTTCCTAATCCTACTCCTTTATTAAGTATATATTAATATAACTAGTATCTACTTTAAAGTTAATTAATATAATAAATTCTCTTTATAAGCTCTTAAGCTCTACTTATATTATAATAATAAGTTATTATATCTACTTCTTCCTTTATACTATAATAGTAGATATAATTATAATACTTAAGGGTTTTTTAAATTTAAGCCTCTCTTAACTACCTTATTATTAGATATCTTATTAGCCGTAGGCTTATTAATTATAATACTTATAACTATTAATTTTACGCTCTAGTAATCCTTAGTTATATATCCCTTTTTTTAATAATTATAATACTTAATAATAGAGAGGTTAGGCTTAGGCCTTTAAGGAAGGTATAGTAATATCCTAATACTACCCCGCCCTTCTTACTTTATATATAAGCTATTATCTCTTTACCCTTAGAAATTTCCTTTTCCTCTTTAAGGATATTAACCCCTAGTAGGAGTATTATCCCTTTAATCTTTATATATAAGTAGTATTATATAAGGCTCTAATTAGGTCGCTAATATAATAAGAGTATCCCTTATCTCTAGGATATTAGGTTATATTATAAGTTAATTGTAAAGATCCTTATATAACTTATTTAAAAGGTTATTATAAAGTATATACTCTATTAATAACTTAAGTTATCTTTTTAACCTAGTAAAGTAATTTATAAAGTTTATAATCTTTTAATATTCCTTTTACTTAGCTTCTAAGTAGTACTTACTAGTTATTAAATATTAATTTTAAGGATCTTCTATTTAATCTATTAAAAAATTATTAAAGTATTCTTAAAACTTTTTATCCTTTAATATATCCTTTATATACTTATATTATATAGCTTTAAGGTCTAGGGCTATATACTATAACGCGTATTAGACTTTTATAGAGTTATTAAGAAAATAGGTTATATTTATTTTAATTATTTTAATTATTTTAATTATATTATTCTTAATATTCCTATATTAACTTACTATTATATATATATAGGTCCTACGGCCTAAGAATATAGGTTCTATATTAAGGACGCTTTAGTTCTAATTCTTCTATTAATAATAGGTAATATTAATAACCCGCTTAAGTAGTATTATTAGTATATATTTCCTACTCTAACTCTTATAAATATTATTATAGATCTTATATCTACTACCTCTTAGAGACTTCTTCTTTAAGTTCTTATATCCTTTATAATAGTACTTCTTAGATTTTAGGTAGTAGGGACTAGGTTTATACGCCTAGTAGCTACCCCTAGATAGTTAGTTATAATTATAATATATCTATTATTAATTTATTAATTAATTCTTAAGACTCGCTTTCTCTATAAGCTTAATCCCTTATATTTAGGCGGGTTATTTATACTAGTTAACTAACCTTTTTACCTTACGCTTATAATAACCCTTCTCCGCTTATCTTACTAATAATTAGGCTACTACCCTTAAATAGGGTAGAGTAATTAAAATATAAGGGTACTACGTAATAACGTAGCTATTAAGTATTATAAACGGTGCGTATATATATATATATCAAACTCTCTATTCTTATTAATAGTAAGACTAATCGCTACCCTTCCCTTCAGGGGGAATTCCCTCCTCTATATACTATAGGTAAAGGGGTAGCGCAGTACTACTACGTACTATAGACGCCACGTCGATAGTAGTACTATATTCCTAACTGGTCCTTATATCCTCCTTCTTCTACCCCTTAATAATAACTAGTATATCTAGGTAGTAACGTTAATATAAGTTATTTATAAGGTCTATAATAGGCTCTAGATAGGTAATTAATATAATATTATAGATTCTTATATTATTAGAAAGGATAAATTTATAAGCTAAGCGACTAACCTATCTAATTATATAAAATAGGCTAACTAATTATTAACTAGTTTTCCTAGATAGGATAGCTAGAATATAATAACCCTTATAAAGATATAGATATACTAAGTCTCCTACCTTAAAGTATATTAGAGTATAGTAAGTATTATAGTAGCCCTTTATCTTTATAACTATAAAGGTAATAGTATCTCTAGCGTAGACTAACCGCGTCGAGTTAGTACTTCGAACTCGAGTCGGGTACTCGACTCGAGTCTTAGCGATTTAATACTAAAATCTAGTACTAAGTACCTCGAGTCGGTACCTAGGTAGGTACTAAGTATTAGTACTAAAGTATTAACTCGAATTACTAAGACTTTTTTCTCTAGTAATATTTTCGATTTTTAGTAGTATTTCTTACTATATTTTCTATTATTTTTCTAATTATTATTATTATTATTACCTAGGGAATTCTTAATAGTAAATAGGATAATAAGAAAGATAATAGCTATTCTTATAGAAATAATAACTATAATATTAATAATATTTTCTATTTATAGTAGTATTTACTATTATATCTATAACTAACTACTATATTACTAAGCATTATTATTATTATTACCTAGCCTAACCTAGGATTCTTTAAAGGTAATGCAAAAAGGTAATGCATATCCCTAGGGAACTAACGGGGATATTAAAATTCTAATTTAAAAAAAATCTATTTTTAGTATAGGAATAATTCTAGAAAATTTTTAGGACTCCTTACTATTTTATTAGGGACTTGGCGTCTTGGCGATACCTTGGCGATTCAAGTCGGGTTAACCCGACTCGCTAAGGTATTAAGGCCTTGGCGAGTCGGTACTAATAGCTAGTACCGAGTATTTCGGTCGGTACTAAGACCCTAACCTAAGTATTCGGTCGGTACCAAATCTTAGTACTAAATCCCGACTTGACAGTTAGTCTACTCTAGCGTTAATATACGTCGGCAATTTTTAAAAACCCGGAGGGGTACCTAGAGCCGGCCCCGGGCCGCCCCGGGCCCCTAGGGCCGTAGTTTAAGAAAGCTTGCCCTGGGGCCGTAGGGGTAGATACGAGTCCGCCTGGAGGTAGGGGCTATAAGGGCTACCTACCTAGCGCCTAGAGCTACCCTAAGATTAAGCTTCTAGGTGCTATGTAATAGCGTTACGGTATCCTATAATTAGGCTTCTAGGCGCTAGGTAATAGCGTTAAAGTACCCGTAATAATAATGCTATCGTATTATTAACTACCCTAGGTTATTATAACTACTACGCTATTAACCCCTACTACAGCCTATCCTAGTATATAAACCCCGCGTAGAAATCAGCTAAATTAATCAATTCCAGGGTCGCTTTTAGGGTAGTATTAGGGGTAGCTCTAGGGTATACTACCTAAGTCCCCTATTAATTATAGAATATTAAAACTTTTAAAGTTCTACTTAGTAAGTAGTTATATAACTTCCTAGAATTTACTAACTAGTAGATTTTAAGAAATTACTTAGTTAGTAGTTACGTAACGCTACCCTTGGAGCCTAGAGCGGCCCTAGGGCCTTATAACACGCTGTAATAGGCCTGCGGCTGGCCTAGGGCCCCCGCGGCCGGCGCTAGGCCTGCGGGTATAAGGCTTTTACTAAGGATATAAGGGCGAGTTAAGATCTTACTAATATATAAAGGTCTATATTTACTTATATTAACTAGTTAGTTAGAATACGCTAGTATAGCTAATATTTTATAAATAAGGGCTTTATTAGAAGGGTTATAAGAGCCTTTAGTAGGGTTATTAAGTTATAAGAGATTTAAAGATTCTTAGGTCTTAAATCTATATAAGATCTAGGTAGGAGCTAAGTAAGTAGAGTTATATTTAGTAGAGTTATTTAGTAAGGCTAATATTCTATTAATAATTAATAGCTAATACTAAGAATTATCTAGTATAGTAATATAATACTATAATACTATTTTAGTAGTTTAGTTTATATATTCTAATATTCTATTAGCTTAAGGATATTAAGCTATTAAATAGAGTAAGCTTACCTTTAATACTAAGAAGATTTACTTCTATATTTATCTAATAAATTTACAGTCTCTATTAGAAATAATAGCCCTTAGTATACCCTAGTTTAGTAAGACGAGATAATTAATTAATTTAATAGCCTAGTCTTTCCTAGACTATATATTCTTACTAGGAATTAGGGTAATTATTAGGATATCTTAATATATCTAGTTAGTACGACTACAGCTTACTAGTAATATCCTAGCGTTACTAGTTTAGCCTCTTATTATCCGACGGATATCCTTTTATCTAGATATCTAAGAGGCTAGGTAGCTTCCTTAAGGGGTATTTAAATAGTCCTCCCTCTACCTCCTTAGAAGGTAGAGATTAGTTCTTCTATAACTATAAAGTTACTAGAGTATTAAGTCTACTATTATAATACTACCTACTCGCTAGTAATTTATACTATCTATTCCAGCCCTTAGAAACTAGCCTTCTAGTCTAGTTCCTAATAATACTATTATTCTTATAAGGAATTAGAAGAGATATAGTTAGTTTAAGAAGGTCTAAGATTCCTATTAATAATAAGTACTATTAGGAAATAGCTAATATTATTAATAATAATAGTATAATTATATCTAGTATTAATAAAATTATATAATTAAAAAGTAAGGATAAGGGGTTCTCTATTAATAGCTAGGATAAGTAGTAAGTAGTAAGTAGGGAAATATCTAGGAAATATCTAAATTTACTTAGTAAAATACCGAAGTTTCTCTAAGAATCCTAATAAGTTAATGAAATCCTAACGCTATTAGGAGGTAGTAATAGGTAATAAATAAGGCTCTTATTAATTATAAGTTTTAAAGAGGCTTCTATAATTATTATTAGTTATAAAAGGCTTCTTTAACTACCTTATATAAGTATTAAATAGATTAGTATATAGAAGACTTATAAAGATTTATATATTAAGGCTAGTACTATAATAGCTAGTATTATAATAGCTAGTAGACTGTATATAACTTATTAGTAGTTAATAGTACTAATAGTAGCTAATATAGTATTACTATTATATATTATAACTGTAATTAGTAAAGTAGTAAAGTAGTAAAAGGGTTATAGAGAAGGGAAGCTTCTTATAAGCCTAAGACGTACTTATAGAAGGCTTCTACTCTCTAGGCTACTAGCTAGCTATATAGTAATAATTGTAATAGATATTTCCCTCTATTTAGACTAATATTAGATATATTAGTATATAATATTAATAGTAGGATTTTTTACTTATAACTATAATAGTATTAGCTTATATACTAATATACTAATTTAGATAGTTCTAATAGTATTACCTACCTAGTAATAAGATAGATATTTCCCCCTATTTAAGTTAATATTAGATATATTAGTAGGTATTATTATAGAATAGGAAAAATATAGATAATACTAGGATTTTTATTTTTTATAATCTATATTCTAGCTATTAGTATATAGAATTTAGTAGGTAAATCTATTTATTATAAAATATCTTTTAAACTACTATATTAATTATATAACTTAATTTAAGTAGAAAATATTAAGGAGTATAGATATAAATATAAATAGAATATAAAGAAATATCTAAGTTCTAGTATTTACGCTAGTTTTAAAGGGGTAATTGGGGTACTTATTAACTAACTAATAAGTTATAATAAGCTTAGGGCCCTAAATTAGAGATATTCTATTATAGTAAGAAGATACCCCTATTTAACTACTAAGTTCTATATACTAATAGCTAGCTAGATTACTAGAATATAGATTGTAAATAATAAAAATCCTACTATTATTTATATTTTATCTATTTTATAATAACGCCTACTAATATATTAGCTATTAGTTTAAATAGGGGGAAATATCTATCTTATTACTAGGTATAAAATACTATTAGAATAGGTATATATATATAATATAGCTAATACTATTATATATATAAGCTACCTACCTACTAATATATTACTATTTACCTTACCTAATAATATATTTAATATTAGTTTAAATAGAAGGAAATATCTATCTTATTACTAGATATATAATACTATTAGAACTATCTATATAAGTCTATTAGTATATATATATAATATAGCTAATACTATTATAACTACCTACTAATATATCTAATCTACTTCCTACTATTTATATTACCTACTAAATACTAGGTAGTAGAAGTAATTTTCTAATATAAAAATCTAGATTTTTACAGGTATCTTCTAGTTATATTATAAATACTTATTTAAGAAACTTAATTAAATCTAATCTAACTTAGATTAATTTAGAATTTATTACACGTTAATTAATATAAATAGTTAAAGTAGCTTTAATATACTTTATAACTATCTTATTATATTAAATATAATAGTCTTAGTACTTCTAACTCTTTTATATTTATTATATATAAATATTATATTTACTCTCTAGTTTTAATCTCTTAGTAACTAGAAAAATTAATATAGTATAAATTATATAAATATAATAACTAGGAAACTAAAGCTAAGGAGTATATCTAGTACTTATATATAAAAAATATAGGAGTATTAGAAGTATTAAGGTTATTATATCTAATATAATAAGAGAATTATAAAGCTTTATATTAAAGCTAATATTAAAGTTAACTTAACTACTTATATTAATATACTTATAATACATTATAATATATTTACTCTTTCTTATCTTTTATATAAATAATATACTTCTAATTTCTAAGATAGCTAAAATCTATTATAGTTAGTAGTCTAGTATAAGCTTATAATTTATTAGTTCTTAAGATCTAGAAGCTATTAATAAGAAAAATATATATATAATAAAATACTACCTTTAATACTAATAGAATTATTAATAAGGTATAGAGGTAGCTTTTAATAATATTCTCTACTAAAGACTACTTACTAGAAAGATATAGGATTTTATTACTATATATACTAATATATTTATTATATTAACTTTAGAGCTTTATATCTTAGCGAGTTTTAAAGTTTTTTATAAAGTTTTTTTTTAGTATTAAATAGGATTTAAGCTATATTTTTAGCCTATAAAAATTATTACCTGATTAGGCCTAGTTCACGATTTGCTACTAGGAAATCCTGTAGGATATCCTATCTCAGGCTGAAAATCGCCTCGATCCCATACTAAAATCCTATATCTTTCTAGCTTATACTAAAGACTTATTTATAACCTTAGAAATAAAGGGGTTCCTTACTATACTATAAGCTAGATAGAAAGTTTTCTAGTAGAAAGGTTCTTATCTATTATAATAGAGAGAATAATAAGTAGAATAGAGCTAGTACTAGTAGAGATAAGGATTCTCTAAGGGTTATTAATCTCCTTAGTCCTCTATACTCTTCCTATTCTTAAATATCTCTTTACTATAATAGAATTTCTGTAATTTAGGACCTCAAGCTTATTATAACTTATTAGTTAATTAATAAGTCCCCTAGTTACCCCTCTAGGACTAGCGTAAATATTAGAACTTAGATATTTCTTTATATTCTACTTATATCTATACCTATACTCCTTAATATTTTCTACTTAAATCAAGTTATACAACTTACTTATAACTATTATATACTTTAAAAATTATAAAAATCTATATAGTAGTTTAAAAGATATTTTAGAATAAATAGATTTACCTACTAAATTCTATATACTAACGGCTAGAATATAGATTATAAATAATAAAAATCCTAGTATTATTTATATTTTACCTATCCTATAATAATACCTACTAATATATCTACTATTAGTCTAAATAGGGGGAAATATCTATCTTATTACTAGGTATATAATACTATTAGAATAATCTATATTAATCTATTAGTATATATATATAATATAGCTAATACTATTATATTTACAGGCTAAAAACCCTACTATTTATATTACCTACTAACGTATCTAATATTAGCCTGAATAGGAGGAAATATCCGTCTTATTACTAGGTAGGTAATACTATTAGGATAGTTTAAATTAGTAAATTAGTATATTAGCTAATACTATCGTATTTACAGGCTAGAAATCCTACTATTTATATTACCTACTAATATATCTAATATCTACCTACTAATATATCTAATACCGGCTTAAATAGGGCGAAATATCTGTCTTATTACTAGGTATATAATACTATTAGAATAATTTAAATCGGTGTATTAGTATATATAATATAGCTAATACTATCGTATTTACAGGCTACCTACCTACTAATATATCTAATATACTTCCTACTATTTACCTTACCTACTAACATGTCTAATATCAGCCTAAATAGGGGGAAATATCCGTCTTATTACTAGGTATAAAACGCTATTAGAATAGGTATATCTATATAATATATCTAATACTATTATATATATAAGCTACTTACAAATATATCTAATATACTCCCTACTATTTACCTTACCTACTAACGTATCTAATATTAGTCTAAATAGGGGGAAATATCTATCTTATTACTAGGTATATAATACTATTAGAATAATTTAAATTAGTATATTAGTATATATAATATAGCTAATACTATTATATTTACAGGCTACCTACCTACTAATATATCTAATATACTCCCTACTATTTACCTCCTCTACTAATATATCTAATATTAGTCTAAATAGAGGGAAATATCTATATTATTAATAGCCTAGTATATCTAATATACTTCCTACTATTTACCTTACCTACTAATATATCTAATATACTCCCCGCTATTTATATTACCTACTAAACGCTAGGTAGTAGGGGTGATTTTTTAATGTAAAAATCTTGAATTTTTACAGGTATTTTCTAGTATTATATATTAAGGAGTATATAATAGTTAAATTATAGTTATAAGTTAGAAGATATTATTAGAGACCTAATATAGACTTAAATAGTAATAATATCGTTAGTATAAATAGAATATTAACTATAGTATTCTAGTTATATAGAACGAATCTAGTATATATAAGTACTAAGCCTGAATAGCGCTAAACCCTATTAGGCTACACCTAGCTAATATATACTAGAACTATAATACTACCCCCTCCTCTAAATAGTAGCATCTATAATACGCTTAAACTATTCCTTCCCTCCTTAAAGCTAGCTAATAGCTATATTACGCGATAATAGTATCTAGTATTTTAATAAGACATGTTATTATAGAATAGTTATTACCTAAGGTAGGTTAGTAAATAGTCGCTAACGTAGTCTTAGCGCTTTTTAGAAAAATCTTTAAGGTTTTAACTTATAAAATAGAGTTAATTAAATATATATTTAGGTCCTATGATAAATATTATATAATATCGTAATATTACTATATTATTAGTACTAGTATAAATATATAGAGCTATTTACTCTATAATAAAATCTATAAAAAATCTATATTCTTATTAATAATATATTATTACTATTATCCTTACCCCTATAAACGTCGTCGTTATAAGAGACTCTAGAGATAAGACGGTTATATTATCCGTTAATTCTACTATTATTCTTTAAGCTCTTCTTCTTTAATCTAGCTCCGCTAGCCCTTTTACTAGTAATAATATCACTTCCTTATAGGATATTAAGATAGAATTCCTATATTACTTAGTCTAATTAGGCTGATATTTAGTATATAAGTATTTTAGGTAATAACCCTCCTTCCTTAGTTATATCTTAAATTCTTTAAGATAGTTATTAATACGTGTCGTAGGTATTAGAACCTCCTTAATATCTACGTTATTATTCTCTTCTTTAAGCGGGTAATTATACTAGCCGTACTAATATATCTAGGCGTTAACTAGCCTTAGTTATTAAATAAAGTCTTTAAAAATTTTAGAGTTCTAGCTATCTATAATCTAGTCCCTTAATTTAAATATAATTATACGCTTTAATATTAAAATCTTTATAAAATTAAAGTACTATAACGGGGTAATAGTACTTAAAAATCTTACTAGGAAAGTATTAAATTTTTCACCTTCCTTTATAATAAAGTCTAGATTATAGATAGTAGCCTTAGCGTTACTAATAGGATTAAAAGTACTAAAGTTACTATTAAGTAACTTAATTATTTCTTTAGACGTCTTAAATAGGACGCTGCCCTTCATAAATTTAGCCTTAATAATATTAAAGGCCGTGAACTTATAATAATTATAGATGTAATTTATCTTATTTTTCTTAAAAGGGAATAATATAGTACTAGCGTTAAATTTTACTTCTAGATATAGTTATTATAGCTCCTAATCCTTTATAATTCTATAAAAGTATAGAATATCTAGGTATTTCTTATTACTACCGCTAGTAATAGTAATAGTAGGCTTAGAGGTAGTAGTAATAAAGCTAGACCTCTTAATCTAAATACTTCTAATAGGCCGATCCTTAGTATTAGAGTCTAAGAATTCCTCCTCGCGTATAGCCTTAATAGTTAGATTTAAAACCCTTTATTCTAGCTCTTAAATTTTCTCCTCCTTTTTATAATTCTTAATTAGAAGATTATTATAGTTTTTTCTATATAGGTCTTGTAGAGACTAAAGATAAGTAATACCTCTATTTAATTCTTAAATTATAACCTTAAGCTACTAGAATAATAGCCTAGTCTTAACTTCTTAATTTAATTCTTTAGGATCTGAAATAATTCTAGATATAATAGATAGGTAATAGGCCGGTAATAGAGCCGGCGGATAGATAGATAGATAGATAGATAGATAGATAATAGGCTAGGGATAGGTCCGGCGGATAGATAGATAGGTCGTAGTTATAGGATTAAGGTTTTTTAGAAATAGTATTATTCTTAATATAATATAGGATAGATAGGCTAGTAATAGGCTAATAGATAATAGGGATAATAGTAAGCTAATAGTTATAATAGTAAGCTTACTACTAATAAGGATAGTTAATATTATATTAGGGACCTAATATAGACCTAAATAGTAATAATATTATTAGTATAAATAGAATATTAACTATAGTATTCTAGCTATATAGAACGAATCTAGTATATATAAGTACTAAGCCTAAATAGCGCTAAACCCTATTAGGCTACACCTAGCTAATATATACTAGAACTATAATAGATATATAGATAATTTCTATCTACTAGTATATTAGAAAATTATAAAAGGTAATTATAAGACCTTAGACCTAGTATATAAGATCTACTTTATATAAGCTTTAATATATAAAGCTAGTTTTACTCTCTAGAAATATAGATTAGTCTATCTTATCTACCTCTACTACTTTAATATATACATAGTTATTAGTATTATGGATTAGTATATACTGCGGAAGGCTTCCGTAGTCATTATATCATTTCCTTAATAGAATCCTTAATAGAAAATCAACTATTCCACCTACAATTATTCTGCCTATGTTAATTGGTAGCAATACTATAAGTATTTATCTTTAAGGTACTAAACGATTACCTAGAAGTACTAACTACTATTTATAACACTAACGCTATCTTTATAGTACTAATAATCCTCCTCTAAGTCCTCCGACCCCTCTAAGGCCTACACCTTTAGTAACCGCTTCCGTAACTAAATCATCCCTCTATATCCCTTATACTCTATAATAAGGGCCTTCTTTATACTAATCTAAGATTAGAAGCCTTTTATAGATACCCTTATACCACGGCCTTCTAAGTTATACGACTTATCTAACCCTACTTCTAGCCCTTCCTAGGGAATAAAGCTCCTTCCCTTTTAAATCTTCTAATTAATTATATAAGTTATTTACCTATTTTACTTTTCTTCTATTTATATTCCTATAATAATTATAATAGCTATTAACGCTGTTAGCTTATAAGGTAGCTACTATTAAAGGCTCTAATAATATCTTATTTATCCCTAATATAGCCTCTTTAATCTTATTAGCTATCCCTATACCGCTAGATATTATTACTTAAGCCTATTTAATATCTAATTTCTTTAATACTAGGTATTAGCACGGCTAGATTATCTAGAAGGTAACTTATAAGGTTATCTATTTTATTACCTCTAAGTATAAAAGACCTTTACCTCTCCCTTAGAGACCTACTCTATTATAAGGCACTTAATTAGGATCTTAAGATTTAGATTAAGTTAAACGTACCTAGCTAGGTAACTAGGCTATTAACCTACCCCTCTTTAAGGCGTCTATAAAAGCCTTTATTATTACTACTACCTAGCTATATAAGTTTACTAGGTCCCCTTTAATAGGCACTATACCTACTTTAACCTCTCCCAGATTCAGCCTATTGGGATAGTTAGGCCCGTTAGAGTAGTTAGGCCTATTAGAGTAGTTAGGCCCGTTAGATTAGTCTAGCCTAGGCTCCTACTTACTAATAACTCGAGGTATATTAGTTAAAGGAGAGATACCCTATAATCTACCGCAGCCTTCTATAAATATAGCTACTCCGTTTTTACAGGTATAGGCCGATTAAACGGCCGCTATTATTACTTAAGTAATAACCTTACTATAGAATTAGCAGTAAGCTAACGGTAATCTAGTAAATCTAGCGAATCCTAATTAAGGACCTCGTTCTACTTAGTTCTATACTTAAGATATAAGATACTTTAAACTAAAGCCTAATATACCTACTATTAAGGTTAAGGATAGGTATAATATCTATTATAATATCTATAACTTTACTACTAGGTTATAAGTAAAGGCTACTATAATAGATATAGCTATTTTATAATAGAATCTAAATACCTATCTACTTAGAGAAGCTAATAACTAGTTTACTAGTTAATTAATATATAACTTTAGATAAGGATTAAGATATAATCCTAATAGTATTAATAGCTAGTATAATATATTAGAGAAGAGAATTTAAGATTCCCTAGGTAAGTCTTTAAGTATACTTAAGTCTATTTATTATACTATTTAAGACGTTTATAATTAACGCGATCCTATTAAATATATAATTAGTATTATAATTAATAGTCCTAACGCTAGCGTTATAACTACTAAACTATTATAAGTACTCCTTACTTATAAATATATAGATAGCGAGCTCTATAATAATCTAAGTAAGCCTACGGCTACTTTAACTATCGCAGGTCTAATTAAAGAATTATATTTATAGAAGGATATCTAATTTAATATTTATATAAATAGCGTATCCTTTATATTAAGGACCTTAATAGCTACTATAAGTTAATAGTTATAAGATAATAGGCTAATTAGCTAACCTAGTTAGTATTAATCCTAAGTAGTTAATTAGTTATAAAACTAATTAGCTAGTAATACTTGCCCTTATAATTAGAATAATCTAGCTTATAATTCTAATTAGAATTAAAATCGTTAAGGCTAAGATACGCCTTAGCTACCGTAGCTACTATAGCTACTATAAGCCCCTTAAAGGCTTTAAATTACGGTAGGCCCCGTAAACGGGTTAGGTTTTTAACTACGGGGGTAGAATAGTAATCCTCGTAATAGTAGTAGACCTTAAAGGGCCTATTAGGCTATAGCGGAGGAGTTTATAGAAGACTTTAATGATAAATATAATTAATTAGCTAGTTAATATAAGTATAATAACGAACCGTCTATTAAAGACTTCTATAATAACTATAATAAGGCCTAAGATATTAACTTCCTTATATAACTAAGGGATATTAATTACCCTTATTCTAACTATAAAGCCACCTTCTCGTCTAGGAATAAGCTATTTAATTACCTTAGGCTGTAATACTAGCTAAAGGCTCCTAAGCTAATAGAAATAGTAGTACTAGGGGCTTTACTAGACCACCCTTAGATAAATCTAGGGGATACTATAAATAAGGACCTTAATAATATCCCTAAGACTAACTTTATTTATATTAACTCTAATATAATTCTAGATTAGAGTAAGCTACTAGGCTACGGCTTTTATAGATGGAAATACGCTATAGTTAAGGTATCCTAGTCTAAATTAAGCTAGGAGTAGACTAACGTCTACCTTAATAGTGGTTATACTATTACGCTTATTAACCGTACTTATCTTATAAAGCACCTCCCTAATATCTATCTTAAAAAGATGCCTTTACTTATACTAGTCTATAGCGTAGGAAATAAAACTATTAAGACTTATAAGTACGCCTCTATTAAAATATATATTTAAGGTAAGATTAGAAACTCTCCTAGATAGGTATTAATAATTATAGAGGTTTATATTATTAATAATCTTAGAGCTAATATACTTATTAGTAATAATATATTAGTTCCCTAGGGTATTATTATTAATTTTAGTAGGAAAGTAATCTCTATTAAATTATATAAAGGCTTAATAGCCCTAATTAAAGTTTATACTTATATATCTCCATATTTAAGGCGTATAATTAAGGTAAAATTAACTATTATAATCCCTCTACGCTTTATAATTAAAGTTCTAATAATATATAAGGGTAATATACCTAATAATTATAACTATCTTTTTAAACTAGATTATCCCTAAGATCTTAGTCCTAATAGAGGTATTTATATATATATTATTAATTCTAATATATTATTTATATAAGTCTATAACGCCTTACTAGTTACTATACAGCTACCTTATAAGACTTAACTTAGATCTATTACTAAATATAAATAGGATAGAGTATATCTAGTTACCCCCGTAAATACTCTATAAGCCGTTAGAAATAACTAATTATAGAAGTTACGAGTCGCTAAAGGCTTTATAGTTATAACTATAGCTCTTACGCTATATATTATAGCTAATATAATTACCCTACCTTAGACTAATATAAATAAGGGCCTTAATTTATATAGAAGTCTATTATAGTTATCTATTAACCTAATATTAGAATATATTATACCGAGTAGTATAACTATCTATAGTACCTCCAAGGTGGCCTCTTAGATTATGAAGGTTATTAATACGTTTCTTAAGATATAGATAGATTAAGGTATTATAGTTATAGTTCTTAAGGCTAAATAGATACTAATTACGTTAAAGCCTAACGTAGCCCCTAAGCTATTAAGGGTTTACCTAGTAAGTTATAGGGATAAGTAGGTAATTAATAAGACCTTTAATAAGCTATATTCTTAAGGGAAAATATAGTAATTAAATTAACCTACCCCGTTTAGTTATCTAGTCTTTGTAGTATAGTAAGAAGTTAATAGTAAGAAGAAAGGCCGCGTTATTATTAATATATAAGGCCTTAATATAATTATATAATTAGATAGTTACCCTATTCTATTATAAAGTAAAATTATATTAGTTATAATAGGGTTACCCTTTATCTTAATTATAGATGGTACGGGGTATTTCTATTAATTTAGTATTAGAGAGGCTGATTACTATAAGCTTATAGTTATTTCTTACTAAGGCTAGGAATAATATAATATCGCACTAATAGGTTATAAAGGATTACCCCCGTATATATAAAGGTAGATAGATAAGATACTTTAACCGTATAAAGACTTTACCTAGGCCTACGTAGATAATATTATAAGCTTCTTTAAAAGCCTACTAGAATATCTAATATATCTTTAAAGGCTATTTATATTATTTTAAGAATGCTGCTTAAGCCTAAGTTTAAAGAAAACCTTCCTTAGCTACCTATTAATTAATCTACTTAGCTAATATATCGATGCTCTTAGGCTTTCTACCTTAGAAGAAAAGCTAAGGGCTATTACTACCTTATACTTCCTAGATTCTCTTAGAGATTTAGAAATCTTCTTAGGCTTTACTAGATAGCTTAGGTTATCTATCCCTAGAAAAGATGCCTTACTAGTTATAATAACTAGTACATTAGATATATTATATACTAAAGCCTTTTATAATATAGACTATTATCTCTTAGATAAATCTAAGGCGCCGTCGTATTATATTATACTAGTTAAGATATTATATATATTTAAAGCATGATTACTATAAGCCTATTAAGATAACTAATAATAGAATAAGGTCCTTAATATACTTAAAGTAACTTAAGCTCCTAAAGCCTCTTATATATCCCTAAGATTTAAACTCTAGGATAGTCTAATCTATTATACTAACTTTAATAATAGACGGGAGTAATTATATATTCTAAATATAATAGAGAAGGAAGTCTTCTATTTAGCTTATAATAAATAATATTATAAAGGTTTTTATAGGACTTATAAACGTATAACTAGCTCCCTTTACCTTTAATATCTTACTTCTTGTCTTTAAGTGTATATCGAGTATTACCCTAGTTATTAAGTTAATTAAATAAAACGTTATAAACCTTATAGTAGTATATAGCCTATTAATAGGCCTAGAATCCCGTTTTATATAATTATAATTAACTTTATTCTCGCCTTACCTCTAATATAGGAGAATAGCTTTAACAGTTTACTTATTATAATAGATAAATTCTCTAAGCGCGTTCTACTAATTATAGGGTAGATAATATAAGACGCTACTTAATAGGCTAACGTAGTCCTTACTAGCCTAATAGGTTATAATTAGGGAACCCCGTGTACTATTATTAGTAATAGAGATCTAAAATTTATATCTAAATTCTAGAAAGCCCTCTTTTATAGGCTAGGCTACTAATTACTTATATCTACTTCCTATTACGCTTAGACTAATAGCTAATTAGAATAAATAAATTAGATAGTTAAAATCGCTTTACACTTCTATATCTTATAATACCCTTATATTAATAGCGTCGACTAGTCTCCTATTATCCCGTATCTCTAGAGCTATCTAAATAATTTAACTAGCGCCTTTATAGGCCTAGCCCTAAATAATATTATCTATAGCTTTAAGGTATAGGATACCCTTAGCCTACTATCTTCTAATATAAACGTCCCTACTAAAGACTTTAGTAGGCTATAATAGCTCTAAAGAGAATAAGTTAAAGAATCTATTACATTTACTAATATCTTTACTAAGGCTAGGTATAGTTATAAATATTAGCCTCTTAATACCTCTAAGGGTAATAGGCTATACCTACGCCTAAACTATAGTTACTCTATTCTAGGCCTTACTAACCCTAAGCTTTATTAGTAGCGAGTAGGACTATTTAAGGTCCTTAATTATATCGGCCCTCTAGCTTATAGACTCTAACTACCCCTTATAATATAAATATACCCCGTTATATCTATTACTTAGCTTAAACTATACCCTAGTTTAGATCTGTATAGATGATTATAATATAACGATCCGCCCCCTATTTATAATAGTACTATAAAGGATAAGTATAAGTTAGAAGCTATAATTAGTAGGCGTATTATAAGTAGAAATAAGGTTTAATACCTTATTAAATAGAAGGATTATAGCCCTTAATATAATATCTAGTATAATATTTTAGACCTTTAGAATATAATATAGCTTATTAATAAGTTTAATAAGTAGACTTATAGTTAATTAAGGTTATTAGAGAAAAGGTAATAATATATAGCGAGGGCGCTACTTTATTTTCTTTTAATAGGTATTTATTATAGATTAGCGTATACTACGGAAGGCTTCCGTAGTCACTATATCATTTCCTTAATAGAATTCTTAATAGAAAATTAACTATTCCACCTACAATTATTCTACCCATGTCAATTAGCCTAGGGTATATAATAATTAAGTTATAAGTAGAAATCTAAGTCTTAGAACTTTATATTAATAGTAAGTTATAATAGGGCCCCTACTTGAATAGAGTATAAGTAAAGCTTACTACCTAGAGCCTTACCCTATCTATAATAATAGTATTAACCTAGGGAGCTACCCTTAATAAGGCTAGGAAAGTATAAAGTATAATAGTATAGTTAATTATTACCTACGCGTCCGCCTTATAATATATATTATAAGGATTAAAGGAAATAAAGAAGGTATATATAAGGAAGCTTAACGTCAGATTTACGCATATGATATCGCTTCGCAGCGACTTGCGAACGGTACTCAGCGCTTGAGACACTGAATTATGCATGACAAGTCGACACGTAATCGACGTACTTTCGATAGACCTGTACTCAATGCCCGCTAAGTCAATGCTTCGAATAGTTCCTTGGTGTTGAGGATGAATGGCACTCATCTTGCATTCTCTCTCCTCTGCCATTATACAGGAATTGTATACGAAAATGGCCACAATAATTGATCCTCGTTCGAGACTTTTCCTTTCACAACTGGCACTGCTTAGTGGCAGCCTGCCCTCTCCATAAGGACTTTAACTATTGCTGAAACAACGGATCTTGCACCTCATGAGAATGGAATAACAAGTAGTACGTTGCAGTGGACAGACCATCTGTCAATCTGAAAGGGTCTTAATCAAGTCTCGTCACTGTTCGAATTTTGGCTTGATCGACGTAAAAAAGGTCCGAAACATATGATTATAGATATAGCTTCTCGGATCATGAGACGAGCCATAGGACTGTAGCGGGATGTGACAGATATATGAGATTCAGATCCGTAACCAAACGTTTATCTATACTACTAGACCTGTATAGCCTATTGAGCACTTGCATGATACGGAAGTTGAAACGCTCTCAGGTAGTGCAGGTCGTGTCTTTTGCTAGGTCTTAGACACTTTCGCCCGCAACAGTGGAAAAAGTCTAGGTCTGTTATGCCGTAACCCGATTCATCGTGTGACGATGTGACGGTATGGACGACTAGGAGCACATGCCGTCAAGTATATAGAGCGTTGGTCTTACTCCGTATCTAGGTGAAACTTATGTGTATATTTATGGCGACAATTTTTAGGTGCAACCAGATATGTTTGATGGTATCCAACATTTATTAGTGTGACAGGGATTATCTTGGTGTGTCCTCTCCTGATTGATCTCTGTCGCGCTAACAATTATCACCCCGGATACGTATTGAGCCGTGTCAGCCATGTCGAGCCATTAGCGGCTAGCGTCAGCCCGATCGAGATTCACAGGTGTGGGGATCCTAGCTCCGGATATAAACCCGAAAGCTTAGCCGTCCATTCTCGACCTAGCTCCGCTGATCATGAGCCTTCTTGGCTTGGTGGCGGCCACTAGTACGGCCCAGAATGACTCCTCGTCTTTCAAATTTGAGTATCAAGACATACATAGGTGAGCTTAATGTTACTACGCACATGCAGCGATGCGGCCAGTCATGCAAATAGAAGATCACAGGCAGCTAGGCGGGCTAAGTAAACGACCCGTAGTGCGACATGACATACCTTATGGTTGCACAGAGTCACCTATCCGGTTGGATCATAGATACATAAGCCCCAGACCTCTCATTATCCTGCCCTTATCCTGCAATCTTGTCAATTCAGCTCCCTTCGTACACCGAAATATCTCGATCCATAGTACCCACGATGCATCTCGCCATATCATTCGCTCTGGCTGCTGCGGTCGCTGGCGTCACAGCAGCTCCCTATTCTCCCTTCCCACTTCCTGATGGCTTTCCAAACCCAAACCCTGCCCAGCTCGCCATCATCGAGAAGGAAGCTCAAGGCACGCTGCCAAACACGCCGCTTCCAAAGAACATCAAGAGTGCCGGTGTCACAACACTGCAGCTTCTCGCATTGAACGAACTCTTCGAAGTCGCTTACTTCACCGATTTGCTCACCAATATCACCAACAACGTTCCTGGTTATGATGCAGCATCTATGGCGCCGCTGGACAGACAATATGTCATCGATTCTATCACCGCCGTGGTCAACGTATGTACATACATAATCATCAACATTCTTCCATCAATAACAAAGTCCACAGCAAGAAAAATTGCACGCATTAGGCGTAAACGCAGCTCTCACAAATGTTAACCACACCGCGATTGAGCCATGCAATTATTCATTCCCACCCACCACATTCCTAGAAGCCATCGCCCTCGCCGCAACCTTCACGGACATCGTCCTCGGGACCCTCCCCGAAGCCCAAACCGTCTTCGCCACCGACGGCGGCGACGAAACAACCCTCGTCAAACTCTTCGGCTCCGTCCTCGCCCAAGAAGGGGAACAAGTTGGCTTTTTCCGCTTCACGCAGAAGAAAACCCCCTCCGCCGCACCTTTCCTGACGGGAGGATCGCCCGCGTTCGCGTTCAGTGCGCTCAAGCTATTCATCGTGCCGGACTCCTGTCCGCAGCCTCTATCTACCATCAACATCCCATCATTCGGCCCATTGAACGTGCTCGGCCAGCCTCAAGCGAAAGAGAGCATGCTGCAATACTCAATCAACGGAGAAATCTCTTCATCAACCCACTCAATTGTTTATATCTCTGGACAAAACTTGCCCGTCACCGTACCAATCTGGGATGTCGCCATCGCTGCTGGCGTTACTACCTTTAAGGCCAACTTCCCGTTCCAAACAGGCTTCGCGCACGGATTAACCATTGCCGCTGTGGTCAAGGAGGTGGGGACCGCTTATCCCACTCCTGACGCTGTTGCTGCCGCTACTGTGTATGGGCCCGGTCTTATCGAGGTCGGATAGGATAGATTCAGGCCTGCGGGATGTGGAATGTATCATATCTCACGGCTGTACTGTATGACGAGAGGGTCTTATATCATGACAATTTCGATAGAATTAATGTTGAAACTACCAGTAGCCCCTTTCGCACTACCTTGACTCAGTAATCACCGTAAACAACCCCAGTACCCATCCTTGCTCCCCTTTCGCATTATCCCATATCTTGGCAAGGTATTCAAGACCAGGATGCCAAAGTCACCCTTCAAAGACGTCTGGACAGCAACCGTAGGGCCCTAATCGTGAGAGGGTGAGCTTGGATCCGCAATTGAGGAAAAGCTTTGACTGAAAAAGTTAGAAAGATGGTGAAGAACTAGGATATTGAGTGACGAGGCTACTAGTAATATACCTAGCTAGTGATGTAGCCGTAACGTAGCCGTAACGGTCTGACTGGATGTTCTGATAGATAACTTCATCATCTCAACAACATGTAGGAGTTATGCTACCCTCTAAGAGAGCCCATTAAACCGTAGGACCTGCCAGACTAACACTGCCGGACTTCATAGCTTCTTCACTCCAACATTGAAAAAGAAGAAGAACTGATTTTCCTCTTATGGGCAAATATAGGGGGACTCAGCCCCCTCATCATATTTACGGCAGCCTGGAATGTCAATACCCCCCGACCAAAGGAGCCAAAACCCAAATGAATACACGTCACCCGAGTAATAAACGGCTCGTCAACGCGGAGCAAAGCCTCGCTACCGTACCCGGATGAGACGCGATCTTCGAAATGCTGACACGTAAGACCGAGACAACACCGAGACTGCCATTCTTGCATTGCCTTGTCTTAGCTTGCAACATAGCATAGTCATATTGATGGAAGGAGTGTTGGAAAATTTAGCTGAAACGAGGACTATCGCACCAATAGGGTTTGAAAGGAATGTCTTGGTCACAGCCATGAGGTTTTCCAAGTGATGCATGCGAATACAGGGCCCGGGGAGTGACCCTGTCGCAAGCACATCAAGTTGTCCTGGTTGACAGTTCTCATTGAGTCTGCCATTCTGCCAGGAGCTTATAGATAAACGAAGGATGGTGGAATATGGAAGACCACCGTAAAGCGTCTCACGACTTTTCCATTACGCCATGGCAATCGCGTGTCTTGAAGATTCAGCATCGTGACCTTCGATGATACATTCCGACCAACGTGCAGACCGAATGAGGAGCTTAGTCGAACCAGGCTTGTTTGGGTTTTTATTATAGGGTTAGGGTTAGCCTTCGGCAGCACAACTGCCGGCATGACGTACCGATCAGGTCGTTTGTTGATCCTCAGCACAATGTACTTTATTTATAAGCTTCTGATCTATTTGTACGACTCGTCTACAGTCAGGTCTTCCTAGTTGCAGCGAAGAAGCTACTCAGATGTCTCGTGTACTGCTCACAGGCAAGGAGCCCCTCTCTTCTCTCAGCCGACAGGCCACTAATGCCAATTGCAGGTGGTACGGGCTTTATAGCCGCTCACGTACTCGATGTTCTGCTTGAACGAGGCCATTCCGTCGTCACAACCGTGCGCACATCTCAGAAAGGCCAAACAATCCTCGACAATCACAAGAATGTTCCTGAAACAAAGCTCAGCTACGTGATTGTCGAGGACATAGCCCAGCCCGGCGCTTTCGATAAGGCCGTGCAATCCGACCCACCGTTCGAAGTCGTGATCCATACAGCCAGTCCTTTCCACTTCAATGTCACGGACACGAAGACAGACTTGCTGGACCCGGCAATAATAGGAACAACCGGGATACTGAAGTCTGTCAAGCAGCACGCACCTAGAGTCAAACGAGTTGTAAGTTGCGCCCTTATGTTGCTTCTTGGGTCGTGATTAACGGACGCCCAGGTCATCACCTCCTCCTTCGCCTCAATCATAAATGCCAACCTTGGCAACCGGCCAGGGTACATATATTCCGAGAAAGACTGGAACCCCATCACGGAAGAAGAAGCAATCCAGACTCCCTCAAACGGCTACCGCGCCTCGAAAACCTTTGCCGAAAAAGCATCATGGGACTTTCTGGAGCAAGAGAAGCCACACTTCACTATCGCTACCATGTGTCCACCCCTCGTTTTAGGGCCTATAGTGCACTACCTCCAAAGTCTTGACAATTTGAACACGTCAAACCAGCGCATTGCTGCCATCATGACTGGAAAGGCGAAAGAGGAAATACCTGCTACAGGCACGTTCATCTGGACAGATGTGCGAGACCTCGCGCTTGCCCATGTGAAAGCAGCAGAATTGCCGGAGGCGGCGAACAAACGATTCTTTGTCACGGCGGGCTATTTCAGTAATGAGGAGATTGCGGATATCATAAGGGAAAAATATCCGGAGCTCAAGGATAAGCTGCCTGCGAAGGGCACGAAGGGCGGAGGGTATCCGACGGACGGACTGTATAAGTACGATAACTCAAGGACGAAGGAGGTTTTAGGGATCCAATTTAGGGGTTTGAAAGAGAGTATTGTCGACACTGTAAAAAGCCTACAAGCTGTCGGTGGCTGACCATGAATGATGTATCTGTATTTTACATACGCATCTACTGTATCCTTTACGATACCACTAACCTAGAAGGACTTAGAATAGCTGTTATTCAGCCCAGCTTGGCGAACCTTGCAAAACACGTACATGTATTGTCCTCCAGACTTCAGCCAACTCTTTGTACTCCGTACGTTGGAAACGATCGCTTACCCCAGGGCGTCACTCGTTTACACAAGTATGGCCATGAGCAAGCTTGAGTATACGACATCCCCCGTGGCACAGTAATGGCTTCGTTCAAGGATTTCTCAATACGCTTCATGGTTAGATATGTTAAGGTACCTACTAAACTGCGCTACTACCATGTAGATTGGGTCTTTGACCTTTTCGCGAAGCTTCGTTGCGCTTGCAGTGCTCGTGGCCGATCGCGCATGACCTCAAATATGCGACGATATGCACCTACATCTTCTTTAGAAATATAGTCTTCACAGAATTCTCTTCAATTGACTCTTGCTGATATAGCGAAATGTTTCTCGTCCATTTCATCATCGTGCTCTGCAGTCTTTCGTTGGCCTGGTCCTTGGCTATGAGTACCCAAGGAATATCCTTGCTAAATCCGAATTCATCAACTGGCATCTTAGTGCCTCTGCCGGCAAAACCTTTGTCTTGGATAATCGGCGATCCAAAGTCCAATTCAGTCTTCCAGTTGACAGGACCACCCAAAGGAAGTATAAACTGCAACGCACACCTCTATGGTCAGCCCACGTATAACAGCTGCTACGAAGCATGGAAGGCCATATCCGATGATCAAAAGACTAGAACCTTTGGGGATAGGGCCGCGGTAACCCCATGGGACGTCTTTCTGCCTTTCCGATTCATCAGCCGTCAGTATTTGATCGAGTGGCACAAGACGTTATGCCCAGTGGTGCTGACAGGAGAATAGCTGATGGGACCTGTGTCATTGATATCAATAGCTCAGGCAGAGATCAATTTGATGAGGCACAGAGCTACAACATGAAGCAAGCAGCTCAGCAACTGATTTCTGCTTGTGTGATGCGTTCCCCTAACTCTGGTGGAATAATCACAGGACTCGGTTCGTCATCACGAACGCAGCGTTATCATTTAGTCCCTCGCTTACAAGGAACGACTAGGTCAAAAAGGTCGCCTGAGCATGGTGATCTCACAATACACACCCAATGTGAATTGTAACGCTCCCCGTCGCAGACCTGCAGACATCAACCGTTGTCAAATGGTATTAAACCGAATGCCTGTTACGGAGACATTCTTGGTGTTTGGAGAACGGGGTGCTGCAATGAGCGATGTGTCTCTTCCAATACACTTCTTTGACCGTAAGTCATCACCAACGTGCTTCATCTCATGCTTCGATGGCGGAAGTTTGAATGTCTGATTCGTGGTGCAGCTGCCTTCCTATGCGTCATATCCGTTGAAATTGCAGGAAAACCTGCATATCAGAACTGGTTTGCCTTTTGGACAGCAGCAGTCGCTGTCGTAGGGATGTGCGTATTAGGCGAGAATGATGGCCAAGCAATGCTTTACGGTATCCGCTTACGATTTGTTCTTGCGGTTGATTCGCTGACTTCGTTGTGGCAGTTGGTCAAACGAGATTCGTCATTACTGTGCAGAGCGAACACCATCTTTCTTCTTTGGACGGTACCAAGTGAGAAGAGTTGCCGATCACGACATGTCTAAGCCATTTCTTCAGTGAGTGATTGATACTACATCGGGTCTAACCTATATATTCTTGGGACACCCATTTGATGGCTCACGTCCCATACACATGGACTTGGCTTGTTTAGGCAAGGCGACCACATGGGGTATACCTCAATGAATCAGCCGCCAAGTTTCTTTATATACTCCCAGCATCCAGATTGGCACGAATTAGGATATCCGCTTGAATCAAGTATATCTATTTTCGGACTTGTGCAACAACGCGAGGATTACGCTGATAGCATAACGGACGAGGCCTCAACCTTTCAAGTACAGTCTTGCCTGTAGGAGACGCAGGGAAGCGCGTATTGCATCTGTATTGAGATGGTTTGCCAACAACAAGAACCCTCGATCGGAGGATCAGCCTTACGAGCAGAAACAAATGGTCTCTACGCGACGGGGACACGGGCCTTACCTTCGCGTGCTCCCTCAAGCGCACATGCAAGGCAACGCCATAAATGAACATTTCAAACGGCATGGTACGACTAAATCTTTATGCATTCCAATGAACTATCTTTCCACTCCTCCATATGTTCTTTTGGCTTGATTCACTATCAATCCTCTCCTTATGTTCTTAAAATAGCCCGCAATGTCTAAAACCCCCAACACACGTCCCAGTCAAGGTATCAATCCAAGCATTACTACTATGTCCAATACTTTATCAACGTATTTTCACGTGGATCCGAAGGATGTTCACCTGTGCAAGTAATCTTCCACAGACCGCAGAAGGGCTGAGCGCAATCCTTTGGGATATACTATGTTGTGTACTCGAGCGTGTCAGGGGGGCGTTGGAGGAACGCCAGATTCTGCCGAACGTGGGGTGCCTTGCATAGGTGTACCTGTATGAGATGTGGATCCACAGCACTGCGCATAACGTTCGATCAATGGACTTTTCAGCCTGCTGAAAAATGCGGGATGTAGTGTTCGACCTAAGCAAACGAATGTTTGCCTTCTACTTGGTGCAAAGGCTTCATCAACTATGCAACTATCTCTTTGCATCGCTTCAATAGCTGTATGATATCGGTAAAGATGAAAATTTGGCCAGCGTTCTCATACATATCATACATAGTATTTGTGACAGGCATCGCTGTCACCTTGGCCGTCTCCTCGTCTTTTCCCGGCATCAAAAACATCCGCCCTTACAAACTTTCTCGCTCTGCTCTTGACCAACGGCAAGCACCGAGTGGGTGAGTAGATCTCGCATTCGCTAAGATACAGTATTGACATCCGCTAACGTCGGATTGCATTCAGGGACATATGGCCAGACTTTCCATTTAGTGTACGGATCAATACGACTGACAAGCAAAGCGAGCGGCTACAGTTCTTTCATAGTGGACGTGACTTGACTGCATGCCAAAGCAATGTCCTCAAGGCTCTCCTATCCAGTATCGTGAAGGAGTATGACAGCAAGTCTCCTTCTGTTGAGATTCAACCGTCTGGATACAGGGCGCAAGACATCCAATTCTTGGCCAATACAGAAAACCCGAGGTTGACATTTGCGGTATACCTTAATGCGCTAATGACTGTACAAAACATCGTTGATAAGTGGGGAGCCAAGGAGCTTGACTTCGAGATACGCCTTGAGGCCGGCGGCATCACGTCACGTAGTAACTTTCACATAAGAACAGGCAATAGTTCCGATATCCAAATCACTCACACAATCGATCTCTCAGTAGTGATTGCCTCCTCCCTTCCAATCGGTTGTCAACCCCCTGGCAAAATACTCAGCGCCACGGGCTTGACCGTACGTCCGTCCTCCCCTTCGGAAAACCAGTCGTCGGAATTACTTCATTGCATCACAGCGGTTCGGGCTGGATTTCAGATAGTTCGGGCATCTATTGACGCTATGTCTAGCAACAGGGTCAACGCTTGCTCTGATTGCATACACAATCGTAACTCGTCCTCATGGAGGTACCCTATCAAGACGTTTCCAACAGCGTGGAGAGACTCAAGCGGGTCACCCAATGTGTATACTCACAGCGCTTTAATATCCCATTCGGCCTTTAAACCTTATAATCGTACCGTTACCAAATTTTATCGAACTAAATTTTCCTCCTTTCCCCTCGCCACCGGTATCCACCCTGCAGGATCTCGCCATCGGTCGAGATTGTCAATAACTCCATACCCTTTTCCTAACTCAAGCAGCCAAGCTTTCGGAAGGAGCCATACGACCTATGAGCCTTCTGCAACTGAACTGATTTCTTCTCAGCACTCTGTGTATCTGGTCACAGTTGGGGAAGGAATCAAAAGCGAACGGCCTACTGTACAGCCGAGCATACAATCTTGTATGTCCTTCGCCTATACGCCTTCAAACATACGACTTATAGATTCGAGTACTGATTGCATCAACTCTAGTGTTCCATACAAAATCGCCGACACTAACCTCACTACCAATTTCCTACAATACTTCAAAATTGGCAGCAGATGCGACCACCGCCTTTCTACCCTTAGAGTTGTCGAAGACAGATAGCGTACGTCCCGTCGGCTCTGGTACTGGCGCACCCAATTCGAATAGGGTCACCAACGGAAGTAATGGCAGTAATACTCAGATTCCTTTTCCGCCGATCGTATTCCCAGGGTTTGTCGTACCTGAGCTGGTGCCATTGCCACCTCTGGGCCCTGCCGAACCACCTCCTGATGAAGGAGGTCGACCGAGGCTTTCGTTCGCTACATCGGCATCGACGCAACCATACCGTGGACAAACTTCGATGACAGTGCTATTATCCCCAACTACCACTCCTGCAACGCTATCCTCGGTCGCTACCCGGTCGACTCTGTCCTCAGTCGCTACTTCAATAAGTGCTTGCTCAGCTTGCTCCATCTGTCCAACCGTTCGCTACGAACCAAACCTTGGGCCAGTCTCAGGGAATGCTAGTGAATCGGTAGAGTCATCACCAAATCAAAGGTCTGAGTCGGGAGCGCTCGGACGTCGGCTCTACGCTGAGAGACGAGACTTCCAGGAGATCCCGGAAATTATCTTAGGGCGTGGAATCGGCGGACCATCTTGCACAGTCCATCCCTATATTAGGAGACGTAACTACCCAAGCCCCACGGATGTCTCTAGCTGGGAGGTTCAGCCAAATATGCCACAGTCCATGGTTGCATTTTTTTCAACAGCCACTTGGTGGGCCATTCCGACCGAGTTGCCTAATTGTGGAGGTCCCGATGTGAAGTTCGAGAACACCAAGAACATAAAAGTCCCATTAGTGCCAGGCGCTAAGCCATATATAATGGGTCGTCCAAGAGGGCGAAGCCAAAAGGGTGTGACTATAGACCATGTCTACGAAGTGAAGTTTCTGGACGAATTCTTTGTGTCTCAGATCAATACCGCATTCAATTGTGAGGATATCGCAACGCTATTCAATCCCGTCGACTATACGGAATGGCCAGCACATCCCGCCGTTCCAGACAGTACCGATACAAGGCTTAATACGATCTTCGGACAACTAGCCAGATATGCTTTTCCCGACTTCGTGGGGATGGATGACAATTTGAATCAACTCAAAGGCAACCTATGGAACAGACCCGAGTTTGATCAAAGCACCGGAGTGCTCGTGATGAGAGGGTTGCCCATTGTGTTCCCGAACAGAGGACAAGATAACCTGGAAGCACTTGCCTCTATCACCGTTGTCATGATATTACTTAACAAGCCACGCATCAAGCAGCTATTTCATAACACCAACGATCGAGTCTACAAGGCCTTTGCAGGGATAGACGAGATCATCAATGAAGCGGCAGATCCCTGTAACGGTCCTCCCCCTTATCGTGACCACTACAGCCAACCAATGAAGGCAACTTGGGCAAGCGCCTACAAGGCCTGGATAACCAACAGAATCGCCATTCAAAACGCCTATGTGGCAAGTACAGCCGCTACCTATAGCTCACAAGTTCCCACTACTCCTTCTTCCAACGTCCCTGTAGAAGATCATTCGCTGATTCCTGGCTGGTCCACATGGATGTCGAACTGGAACCAGAACTACGGACTCCACGTTCTCACCTTCCCTTCTATCTCAACATGGCCCGCAGGCTATCTGAACATCCAGAAGCGCCAGGCCTTGGCCACCTCAAAGTCATGTAATGCAATCACCTCAAGTCCCTTGGCGAACACCACTCTTTCTAGGACTGAACATGCTGCTTCGACAAGAGGTTTTATCACTGTCGTATCAAACCCTGTACGAACCTCAATGGGCAGCCCGACTGTACAGCCTATCTCAAACAGCCATGCTTTTCTATCTCAGCCACCAAGATATAGTCGGCCTCCAGCCGTTCCAACAACACTTGTTAATCCCAATGCGACTACAATAAATAACACGACTGCAAAGCCCATCGCAAATGCTCATGAACCCGTTTCCCTGCCATCAAGTTATAGCGAGCGTTCCGCCTACTCAAAAACCCCTTTCGACGACGTAACATCCACAACTTCTGCAGCGGCCTCAAAGATACTTCCAGAACCCTCAAGCCATACACTACCATCAAACGACACTGTTCCCATCGCCTCCAGTAGTCCCGCGTACCAGGAGCAGCCCATACACCCAGAGAATTGTAGGACCATGATCAATCTCGTTGCATCTCCTGCCTTATACAGCATATACTGCACCGCTCGCTCCCCAACCCGCTTCGCCCGCCCCAACAATTCCCACGTGGGCGCTTGCCCAGAGATGGGCAGCATTACAATACCGAAAGCTACTTGGGTGTATAGCGAGCAGGAGCCGCAGTGCGGGTTGGGTTTCTATTTACCGGTAGGGGAGGCTTTTATTCCGAGCCAAGAAAAGTGCCAGACTTTGATTATGGAAGCCATGGTCGAAGCTGTGAGACAGGTATGCCGCCGTGTGAATCTGCAAACGTGAAGGCATTAGAGCCACTTTCGATAGAAGGGGATCGAGCTACGGTCTACAATCTTCGCCAAGGGTATGAAGCACGATGAATTGCAATAGATGCGTAAAACAGCACAATTCAAAGCAACATACCCAATGAATAGTATTGCCAAAATCAACAACAACGCAAAGACCGTCGTACCTCCACTCAAGACGCTCAGGAACGTCAAACACGACAATGCCACCGTAGACAGCAATGCAACACATAATACCCCATTCTTCAAATACGACTTGACGACTGTCGGCACCTGCCACCTATACGCAAGACTGTAAAGCGAAAGGCTACCCACATGATACTAACCATTCGGCCCCCCTCACATACTCGTCAAAACGTGCTCGCCAGAACGACAGCATTGACGACCTGATTTCCGGCACAAAGGTGCCAGCACCAGCATTCCGCCCCCCTCTCCTACCCGCCAGCAACAACTCCAGATCATCAACAGCGACCGAAACACAATCGACCTGCGAAAACAGAATATAGAAACCCACTAACCACCAAAACAAACCATTTCCTCATCCCCGCATCCTACCATTGCGGCACCTCACCACCCCGACTATATTAACCATCTCAGATCTTGAGACGAACGCAGAAATCGAAGATGATCAGTACGGTGCGAAATGCTACACCTCCTCATGGTGCCAATAGTAATGGGGTTGAGTAACTTCAATTGATGGTACGGCTTTAGGGAATGAGGCTTCCAATGATGAAATCGCAGACGAGACTGCAGCGGGAGTAGAGGGTGGTGATTATAGCGAGGGTGGAAAGGAGGACAAGGGTGTAAACTGGGTAGACGCCGATGAGGCTCGGAGAAGAAAATTCCGTAGGTATCCTAGATCCCTTATTTAGAAGTGGAGGTGGGGATGTAGGTTGTGACTCTTTCACTCGCCACGCTACTAACGAATATCTCTGCCCCAACAAACACAACTACCATGGAATACGCATACTAGCCATACGATCAGCCCCAGCCCCTCGCTCGCTCGCCTTCGCCGCTGGCTGGGCTGATGTAGCGCTTCATATATATAGACATGGGCATCGAGGCGATCGAGGAGCTGTAGAGGTAGGTAGTCGATCGTCGCCATGAGGGGTTGGGGTAAGGAGATGCTGTGATGTTTATTGTGATGCATGGGGGTGGATATGAGGATGGGCGTGGATGAGAGCTGTGATCTATGGTGGATGGTTGCGAAGGGAGAAGGATCTCACATTAGTACAGAAGAGCTGCTCGACGACGAGCCCAGTATCAAGGCCAGTATCAATCCATCCATCCTCCAAGCCTGATCTATTCCACAAGCCGACATCCAAACCCCATCACCTCTTCCCATATCCATATCCATATCCATACCCCCCCTATCCTATCCTCCATCGACAACTACAAAATATGTTGTACATCCTAAGCTACAGCCCCCTTCATGGTGGTAATAATTCGGTCATTTGCTCTCTCTTCTTCCTTTCTGGGGGGGGATTGGTGTATAGTTGTCAGGTGAGCTTTAGAAGAGAGAGAGAGAGAGAGAGATGGAGAAAGAGGTGCGTATTGGTGTTTGGGTTTTAATAGGGGAAGAGGGGGTAACATATAGAGGTTTGTAGGGGGTAAGTCGTGATTGTTGTAACGTGATTGAAGTTAAGGGATGTAGTTTGCCTACTGGTGGTAAAGCTGCAGGATAACCACGGGAGATTAATGCAGAGGTAATATTCATCAGTTCAATAGGAGAGAGAGCGTGAAGGGAATAGAATGGTTTTAATCGGTGGCCTTCAAATGTAGAAAATGTGGAGGATAGGAGAATAAGATCTAAATTGATCAAGTACTAAGCCTTCCGATAATGTTATAAGGTGGGATTGTGAAGTCGCAGATCATGGTACCAACGTGTACTGGATATGTTGATGCCCCACTGTAGGTCAGGCTCGCTGGGTGGTACAACAGGTGGCAGCGATCAAAGAGAGACGTAGACTTGTTGATACATGTCGGATAAGATGGCAATATTGGTTCATTGAGTAATCGGTAGAAATGCTTTGTTCACGATTTGTTAGATATATCCCAGATATTCCGGCTCAGGAAAAGTATGCCAGCCCCATCTTCATTTGAAATCTGAGGAACGACATACTGAACACTGCCTCCTCGTATCAACGCTAGCCTTGAAAATTCCGTCCAAAAGTGGTTCAGTGTGGTCGAGGTGTCAAACTTCTGACAAAATCTCTAGTCCAAAGGCTTATTTCATGAGCATTCGTATTGGCGCCGCGTAAGGCCATATCGCCTCCGGGTCAAAATTCCAATGCATACCAATGCACCCTGGTTCTACCCAAATAAAAACAGACACCCCATGACTGGCCTGAACGCCCGCTTCGTACGGGTACATACGCAAAGCATGGAACCTAGCAAATCATTGTCATATATCATGTTGGTCGCTCGTTAGGATGAAGCCCGAGAAGCCTCCCGCGATGCATTCTCGACTTCCACAGAAGGATGTTTTCTATCTTCACCCTGGTCCGCCAAGTCCGAATTGACTCGCGATGAAGGCGTGATCTTCAGGTCTGGCAAAAATGTGGTACCAGCACCCAAGCCGTCCTGGGCTGTGTGATCTAGTTGTAACCGGTGATCATTGTGCGCGATGCTCGTTATTGATTCTTGGTATTCAGATTCTTGTCGAGACGTAACGCTCGCGGAGCTTTCGCCTCTCCGACGACCGTGAGCGTCCGTTTCACTCATGTTCTTCGCATGTTTGGTATCTTTAGACTTATCGTCGTGTCCAACCATTGCAGCAAGGCTACGGAAGTTAAACATGGGCTCAATTCCCGCTCCGCCGCCAGGAGGAGTTCCTGAAATGTATGTGTCTTGCACCGAAACGGTAGATGGGATATTGACTCCACTGCTGTTTGGGGACACCTCAAATGAGGACGTCTGACCGTGGTTGTCGCTCTTCAATGACCCAGGATTTGACCCTGCAATGGATGAGGCGGATGAAGAAGCGTTCGACAGTGTCCTTAGATGAGATGGTTTGTATGCTGATGATGAAGACGGGGAAGAGAACGCTGTATCGCCAGGAACCAGCTGTGCTCGCGCACGCTCTAGATGTTCCTGGGGATCATCTACGGTTAGCGCCTGAGGGTTGGCGCTCGAATGCCCATTGAACAAATTACTGACATTGCTTTGCTGGACAGCTTTCCCTTTTCCTGTAAACGGGGAAGAATCACCCTGCCAGGCGAATGCTTCACCAGAGCTATTGTCAATCCCTATAGTGCTTCCATTGGCGCTGCTCGCATATACTCCAGCCTTCCTAGCCGCTTTCTCTGCCATCTTGTCGGCCTTCTTATTTTCCTTGTCCTTTTTCTTTGCCTCTTTCTTCGCATCTTTCTCCTCACGTTTTCTCCGATCCTCCTCTGACGCAAGGCTAAGTCGAATCGCTTCCATCATCATCATCTCCTCAAGCTCATCAACTCGATTCCTTCTAGAGCTACCCCTGGGCCCGGGCACCATAGAAGGTCCGCCTTCTTCTGCTCGGCTCGCGTTAGCCGCTGCATAACGTTCAGACATCAGAGCCAGCATGTTGAGTTGAGCTGCGTTAGCTCCAGGTGGCACCTCTGCACCGCTTGTTCGTCTAAGAATGCCTCGTCTTCCGAAGGCGCCGAATGCTCGACTGTCGGGCTCCTGGCGATTTCCCATCAAATAAGCAGCAGCATGGAGAGCCGTGGCGGCAGCAGATCGTCGAGCGGTATGGGCTCTGGCTGTAGCCAACTTTTGATGCCAATCAGGGCGGATTCTATCTGTTGTGATGACCGTTGGAGATGTCGCAGAGACGGAAGTGGTTCTCCGACGGCCAGGGTCTGTCGATGAATGCCGTCCACTTATAACAGAAGCCAAGGAAGAAGCGGAAGACATTGCGGAAGATGCATTGGCCAGTGGGTGTGTAGAGGGATGATTGACATACGTCAAGCCTCTGCGAAATGGTGGCGAGTCGTAGGTAACACCGAACTCGGGTTGGACACAGAATGGGCAGGCCGCAGGCTCGGAAATCAGTTCGTCAGGGTCTATGCCTTCGTCAGTTGGAGGTGGTGGTGCGGTTGGGTTAGCATGTTCGGGAGAATGGGGATCAGGGCGCTTGATCTGGACGAAGCATTCTGAGCAGATAGCCTGATCGCAACATCGGGTCTTGTTCAGATACGGAGGATAATAAAGAAAGCAGATTGGACACTCTGAGGCGTCTTTATAGAGATAGGCCTCGATGGGTTGACCACTGACAAAAGGGTCCTTCGGCAACTGCATCTCGCGAGGCGTCATATCGGTTTGTGCGTTCTTCGACGAGGTTGTGAGGGCCGCCAAAGTCTTCGCACGCCCTCGGAACAAAGCCGAGCCAGAGGTTGAGGCAGACGGGATGGTAGACGGTCCGTGGGGAAACGATGTCTGAGAGGGTGATGCATTAGAAGAGGTATCGGAGTTGAAGGATTGTGATCGAGAGGTGATGGGAACAGTTAAGCCGTTGAAGCTGGTGTCGGACATGCCCGTCTCGGAGCGTGCAACAGGAGTCACTCTAGACTCTTGTTCCGGAATCGCATCAGGAGCAGGAATCGGCTTTCCTCTTGAAGCCGCTACTAGTTGATTCTCTGTCCATGAGTCCGAATGATCGTTAAGCCCTCTCCAAAATGGTGCTACTCTTCGCTCAATCTAATGCAAGTCAGTACTCAGCTTCGGGACGTTCGCAGGTCCATACCATCAGCTGTCTCACTACTCCCTTGTTGTAGTCTTCTATTCCGGTATAGACACCTTGCGTGACTAGATAACCCCCATCAACGTGCTCTTCCTTCATGCTTCGCTCACGCTCTTTCTCACGTGCAGCTCGCTCTACATCCAGCTTTCTCGCCTCCCTCTCCTGCTTGCTTGCCCTACGGGTCTCTAGGGTGGGTATGTCTGGTGGTGGACCACTGTGCAGATCCAAGATCGTTGAGAGGTCTGGCCGGCTGCCCCTGTCTGTCCGCACATTGTAGACTGGGTGTGAAGGATTGTGATCGGGAGGTGGCGGTAATGGAAGTGACTCGAGCCCAGAGTTTGCTGGAGACGACAAATGCCCAGCATTGCCCGACTGGAAGCGAGATGGTGACGGCCTCTGTTCTTTGGTAACAGAGTTGCCCATGGCCACGGATTGAGGTACCAAGGATGCTCAAAGTAACACCAAGATGAGCAGCCCTTGTCGTAATTGTTGGCCTCCTATGCCTGTCCAGTAATTGCCTTAGCCCAGAATGTAGAAGTCCCGGGCTTGTCTCATGGCTCTGGATGCCAGAATTGAGTAGTCAGCATGCTCCACGGATAGCATGGGTGGGCTGGATAGAGTCGGATAGGTGGTGGCTGAAGAAGCTCTATTGATCGTGTGGGCACAACGCGCGCCGTTCCCCAAAGACTAAGTAGCCCGGGCGTTTAACGGAGTGTCGAGATGATCTGGTGGTGTTTGTTGCAATGGTGTTGTTGATTGCAGAATGTTTCAAGGTGAGTGGGATCCTGATGTTGGTGGGAACAAGCTTGCTTCCCGAAAACATCAATCAAGCCACTTCATGATTCGCTTCGCAGCACTGATTGATTCTTGGGGAAATCCCGTGAAGCCTTTTCCAACTCAAGAGCAGTACAGTACTCCAGATCCCCTTGACAGCACTTCGATGCTACCGTACGATTGAAGATCTCCGCCTTATCTATTGGGCCAATCTGCCGGTACGAACAGGACATTCCCCGCCTTCACCCTCTAAGTTATATGAGGAACGCGCTGCTATCCTAACGGCGCTTTGCACGCGGTCGATGAGAATTTCCATGGCGCCGTAATCAGACGACTTCGCTTCCTTGGTATGAAAATACTATAACTCCGCTCATGGCTCCTTGAGCTCATCAGCTAGATCATACAAACACTCAGACAGCCTCTCCCATACTGTTGTAGGCAAACATGGCCCCCGACCTGAACTCCCTACCCCCCTCGCCCTACAGCCCACGACAGCCATCCTCGGCCTTCTCCCGAAGGGCTCCAGACGCCATGGCGCCTCCACCAGTTCCAATGTCACCACTGACTCAGTCACCGTCGTTGGTCGCTAGAGAGCCTACTACTACAGTGATGCCTGCTGGAGATAACACAGGAGTTGGCGTTGGGCCGGGTAAGCGATCCATCCTTCTCCCTGCAGATACTATGACTGATCTCGTCACGGGCAGGCCCTCTTCGCCATCCAAGACCTCTCACGGCAGCAGATCTACACATGCAGCTGGAAAAGGAGCAAGAAGCGGTAGTGAATCGCCTCACTCGGGAGCTTTCACTCCTTCGGCAGCAGACACATTCCGTGGCCTCTACAGCGTCCTCTGCTTCTGCTGGTCTTCCAGATGCCACCGACCACAACTCGAACCATCTCATTTCCGGTGCAAGTCATCCTACTCCTTCACGGCGGCATCGATCATCATCCAATTTGAGCACCCGAAGTGCCACCACAGCAGCGACTACAGCGACTGGGGCTACCGGGACAAGCGGTAGTACAGTCGGGACAACCGCAGGAATTGCTGGAAGCACGGTCTTGGGCATTGCCCCTGCGCGAGACACCATGGCACCATATTCGCACGCACGGGATTCGCTGAGCAGGCAAAGCTCAATCGCATCGAGGCGGTCCGAAGCCTCGTCGCCATCCCTTTCTTCTTCATACTATCAGGGTGAACAATTCCCCAGCCTCTACGGACATCGACATACGAGCTCAGCGTCACAGCACCAATTACCGCCGCAAACTCAACAACCTCAGCAGCCGATAAACTTGGGAAGTGCTCGATCATCTTACATAGCCTCTACTCAACGCTATGAAGAGGCAACACAACAGCGGTCAGAGCTTGATATTGTGAAGAGGGAGAACGAAGCTCTTAGACGGCGTGTACGCGAATTGGAACGGAGTCTCGGCAACCGCAGAGAATCAGCGGCTGGCTTATCTCGGCGTGAGTCGATCAGCCCAAATGTAAGCGTACCTCGGCAGATTCCTCATCCCTCAGCGGAGGAGTCAGAGGATGCAGTCAGTGTGGGTGAAAGCGCCAGTCGTAGGGGGGTTGGGATTGGCCGGTGATGCGATTGGTGGTAGGCTGTTCAGGGGCATGCGAGTGATCCTGCGTATCAAGAGGCACTGCTGGCAAGAGTCAGCGTGGGGGGCATGGCTAGCTCTGCGAGCATATGTTTGAACCAAGTCAAGAGCTGACGATCGGTGTAGCCGGATATGCGGCCATTTCATGCAGATAGCCGTTGCGTTAATAAATTGCATAAGCCTCAGCCTCATCCCATTTGTGGGAGAGGTTTCGGAAAGCGTCTGATTAATGAGCATAGGGAACCTAATGTCAATCAATTCATTGGTCCTCCTGTCTGAGAGCCTCGCTCGTATAATTTCAAAGGTGGCTAGCGCCGAGTCTATATATCAGCTGAATTACACCTATCAAATACAAGCAGCGTGGTCAAGCCCAAACTACTTTCTCGTATCCATACTTGGCACTCCCATCCTCTTGCCTATCTATGATATCAAAGGTGGCTATGTCGGAGCTGACACAAGCTTCTCTTAGTACACCATGTCGCTGGTAGCTCGCAGTATAAGTGGTCCGGTTTCCGTATCAGCCCTCGGAGTTCTGGACGCATGCAATACGATCTACTATCTTCCAAGGCCCTTGCAACCGCCAATCAGAAGCCTTTAGCTCGCAGAGATAACCCTTTTCGGATCAAGCATGGCTGCCAGAGAATGTGCTGCCCCATGGGGGCGGCGGGTACGTTCTGCCATAGGACGGTATTGGCTTCCAGAGATCTACCAATATGTTGTAATAGAGCCATTGGTAGGAGGATACAGACGTTCAGTGATGTCAAGGTATTAAGCAACATACCCTAGGTTTGCCTGCACATGGACATGCTCCCGCAGCTCTCAAGTGGTGCATGATCCAGATGCTACATAGCAAAGCGCTCGACATTCGGGCTGATAAGTGAAGGAGGTACCGTCCTTCCTCGCATGCTCGTGTATCTTACCAGGAATGTGCGGGAAGATCGCTATGACATTACCAAGTACAGAGAAAGAATAAGCCGCGCAGTGCGTTGGAGTGACTCTCCGAGGTAATCACAATTGATTGCTGATTCCCATTAGTGTGGAATCTGCTTCTACTTGAGACGATATTGGTCTGCTAAGAATTTTCAGTATATGACCTTCCTACCAATCCAAATTGGTAGCTTTGCTCACCCAAACCCGTAGCTGCTGAGCTGCAGCCCAAGCTGGCCCAGGATTTGGTTATGGAGCAGGCCACCCCAATCTGTAAGCCCTTGCTCTCGATCGGGAGATTGCGAGATTACGGCGGAGGATGACTCTAGAGGTCTTGAGCATGCGCTAAAGGGAGACGCACCCACCCCATAAAGGCTTGACAGGACTGTCTCCCCGGGAACCGCGCCCCTCGTATTGAGATTATCAAGGAATGGACCAAAACTCTCAGACGTCCTGGTCCCTGACAATTTGGCACCGACTCAAGGCTTCTGGTGTCAACCTTGTTCGATTGCAGATGCACTGCGAATTGCCTAGTGTCATCGGTGTGGCAGCCACGGTTCAATTTTCCCCAGAACAAAAGGGGCAAGGCTACGGCGGAGCCACACTCTGTCAGGCTCAAGTGACCATAGCTTCTCGTTGGATAAACTTACATTGGGAAGGACCAGTCTGTGGGAGGGTGAAGCACAGGAGGAGATCGAGGGGAGTTTTCGATTAGTACACGGTCTCTTTGAAAGGTCTCAAGGATGCTGTCACTGCGAAATGCGGTAATGATCTTCATCTTGAGGTAACTTCGAGTTCTTAGGCTCCTCCACGGATATACCAGTGATCACTATACCCCTGCACCAGCCCGGATCAAATGTCCAACCATCTTTCCGCAAAGCTATTAGCCAAGGCCTCGCTTCGATGATGGTTGTTTGCTACCCCAGGTCTTCAGCTAGAAATCACGCAAGGCATGCGTGCTTATTGGTCGGGCATTTACCTCGCTAACAATGTGGCTTTTAAATAGCCATCGGTTCCGGGATGTCTCTAGATGGAGTGAATTCGCCATGAAGTAAAGGTATACGAGAACAGTCTTAGCACTCATTGCGGCCTGTGACCTGATTCTAGTCTGCTGATCCTGGACTGGATGATGGCAGCATGAGACGTCTTCGATGCCGGTCTCGAAGAGGGTGTGATGAATCAACCAATGCTACGACAATGACATGAATAGATGCTGGATACCAAAGCTAAATATATGAGTTGGTGGAGGACTTTCGCGCTGTAAGGCATTGGCAGCTCACTCACAGATTGAAGAACGTATGAGCAGCTGTCTACAAGTGATCGAGTTTCTTGTAAATCTCATACATTCAATGAACTGAGACTAGTGTACAAGAGTTGTATTGATTGGGCAGGCGCGATCATCGTCGTCGCAGCCTATATGAACCAACATTTCTATCAGCATTGCATCAGCGAGGGTGTGCCGACTGCAATCTGACCCAGACTACAAGCCAGACTAAGAAGCTGTCGGTATTGGTCTCGGTAATTACCTTTAAGCGAATTATTCATCGACATATCCTTTGGTACCTATGTCTGCACTTCCGACTACAATATGCACGGAGACGGCTTTGCAAACGTTCATCGACAACCTTATCAGCAAACTTCTTCCAAGGGCACAATACCGAGAAGTCTGCGCCAACATCACACTGGCTATCAGTCGAGGCAGGACTGGCTTGTTCAGGTCTGGGAGAAGCGCGGGACGCCATCACACTCCACGATTGGTCAAGTGGACTGCAGCATGAAGCAGCGGCCGATAGTATACCGCTTTTTTCCGGCTGCATCTCCAATAGTTTCTTGTCAACAAGGCGGCTGGGAAGGAATCTTACTTGCTTGTTCGAAACAGTACTGCTTGGGCTACCCATGAGTTCGGCTCTTCGTATTTGAGTCCAACATCTGGGATGCCCGCTGAGGAATTCATACTCGTCGATCTCTCTTAGAGAAAGTCATTAATGGGCGGATGACGGCGACGGTGATACCGACAGCTTTCAGTCGTCGAGGAGATATCCCGTGATGCCAAGACATCTATATTGCCACCGTTTGCAGACATGGGCTAACTCCGATTGTGTTTAGAAGAAAAGGGCTATGCCTGTACTCCCCATGCGCATGCGTTATCAGCATCTAAAGGAGGCTGAAACGCGCGTTGTTATAGAAAAGTGTTATGCATGCGATGAAGGATCATTTGGGGACGCACTAGTGGCAAATTACCTCGGGCCATAGTGAAAGATGCGATCTACGGGAGAACAAGCGGCTCTCGCTAGAACAACAATTATCCATGACTAGCGGCATAAGCATACCGACAAGAGTAAGTCGTTAGGGAGTAAGTCGTTAGGTCGTAACGAGGATAGCAGCCCTATGAAAGAAAGGGTCGGTACGGGGCAGCACGGCCAACCGCTCAAAGTGCCCGCTCGAGTCCGCCGATGTCCGCCGCTGCCCTGTCGCTTGGCGGCGGGAGATGGGCGGTGTCGACTGTTGCAAGGCGAAGGATCTGTTTCATCCCATGAATCCTTCTGATCCTTCGGCTGATGTGATACACTTGTCTACTTGAGGAGGGTACATCCCCTAGCTTGAGATAATTCGCCCCAATCTTCACTCCAAGCAACGGTCATCCATCATGGTGGAATGATCGGTATACTACTGAGTACTACTGGTAGTTCATACGCAATATGATGGGAGGCGCCTGTCTCTCTCTTTACTACGTAGAGGACTAGAGGTATGCCCTAGATCCCCCACCTTTGACCTTTCCCAATATGGCTCGTGTGCCGCTGCGCGGGAGAAGATCATCGTCATCCTTCCCATCTCCGGCGCTAGTGATGGTTCCAGTCATCCTAGCGGCTAGCGCTGTTGACCCTGCGAAGATCCCAGTCAGCCAAGCAAGGCCCACCACCCAATGAGAATTCCTCCGCGTTGTTCTCTCGTACTGCAGACGCACCTCTGACCCCAATCAATTCTGCCCCTTCGTCACAGCTGAGGAAAACACTGTCAGAGAGTGAGCAGGCGTATCTCCCCCAATCCCTATGGGGCCTATGGGGATCCTCCCCCCCCCATGGGTGGACCCACCCACCCACCGTTCAGCACGCGGAGACATCCTGAACATCCCTGCGCCCATGTGCTGAGCACCGCCCAATTCAAACCTCGACCTGACGATCATTTGCAGATCGAACGACAGTTTGTACTGTCCTACGTACTGGGCTACGTACATGGTAGCCTCGTCTTCACCCAGGCCATCTGGTACCATCCCCATCCCCAACTCCATACACACTTTCCACTCAGTCAACATCTCTCTCCCTCCAATAGTGCCCCCTCTAACAGGCCGGTCATCAATAATGGTTGTGTGTGTCATGCCCTCGAAGGTCCGAATGTCGGCCATGCATGAATCATGCTTTCGTACAAGATTCGGCCTCTCCGCCCTGAGCTGAGCAGTCACCCTGCTTCTAATCCGCAGCACAGCCAGCCTTGCACACCGTCATTTACATACTCCAATCTGACCTCCCCTTGTCGTTTCCATCTCATATACCACACTCTTTCCTTTGCGAGATCTTGTTGGCCCTGTCTTTACTGCAACACCAAACCCACATCATCCCACCACACTCATGGACGGCTACGACCACACGGGAATGCCGTACATGGGCAATCAAGCATCATACAATAATACTATGGCGAATAATCAATACCTGACTCCCCTTCCTGCCATGGGACTACATAATCAAGGATACCAACCACAACAGCCATCCAGCTATTCGACCGGGGATTATGGAAGGTATGCATCAAATCTGTTCGTCAGCACACACGTTGAGGCTGACGGAGTCTAGCAACTGTAACAGCAACACCATCCTTCCTCACGCCGTGCCGCCCGAAACCGACCGTTCGTTCGACAATCCTTACGATGACTTTCAAAGCGATCCTATTCCGCCAGACCCCCACGAAGCTTTGGAGCAGCCGGCTCCAGAGGCGAATACCTCCATCGATCGAGACGATGCCATCCTCAGCTTTAACCCACCCTTCTACAATTTCGCTCTCCTCGACTGTTCCCTCCACCAGACATCAATCTCACTGAATGCACGCCTTCATGGCATGTTCTTCAAGGCCGATTCCCCCCTTACACCTGCACCCCCAAATCTTACCTGCTACCGCCGCAACCTGTTCCAAGTCACCGGGTCGATAAGAATCCCTCGGAGCCTTCGTTACATTCTGATGGAAGACGGCATTCGTATACCAATAGTCGCCCAAGAACTCCACATCACAGCTACAGAGTCTGTCGAGGATCACCCGGTAAAGTTGATCTCGGTACCATGGAAGACGCATGTCAACAATGCACCGCCGGTACCGGAAGACAAGGAAAGGGAGCCAACAAGCATACCCCTCGACTTCATGTCGAACCAAGACGTCGATGCAGATTATGCAACCTTCCCCTTTGCATGGAAGCGGCTGCAGTTTCGGATAGCCACTGCGAACAACGGACGTCGCAAGGAACTCCAGCAGCATTTCGTTGCCAGACTGAGACTGGTTGCCACGCTGTCCAACGGAAACAAGGTCCCCATAGCCGAAGCCATATCCGCAGCCATTGTCGTTCGTGGACGCAGCCCGAGGAACTTCCAGCCAAAAAAAGACTCCGTTGCTGACAGCGACAAGAACACCTTGCGTAAAGGCCCAACCAGCCCTGCCGTCCCAGCTCGAAGAGCAACAACAGATGCCTCCCGATCACCACTGAAACGTGAGCATAGCGGCGAGAACGCATTCGCCTCTTTCTCCTACAACGTCAACGGCTCCCCAGCCCAAGCTCCCCATACGTTCAGCAACACCTGGCCCAGACAGACCCATGGTTCCCCCCGTACTTCGACCTTACCAACCCCACCATTCAAAGCCTCCGCCCCTCCATCCTCCATAAGCACCATCTCCGCCTCCCCACCATCCCTCCCACAACCCCTCTCGACAACCTCCGACCTCCCCACATCTCAGCGCCCACATAAGCTCCCCCGCACCACCAACCGCCCGCACCCTTACACACACGCATCGTTACCCTCCCCCAGGTCGCTACTCTCGAACAGCCAACCGCAGATCCAGAATCCGAGGAACGGCTCGAACACGGCAGACGTGCTCTATGGATATTTCCCGCATGCTGTCGACGACTGGCAGAAACCCGTCGATGCGGGATATCGGCCGCACGTGGCGCATCATATCCCCATGGCAGCTGGAGCCTCGGGCGGCCCACCTGGTAGGAGTCAGAGATATTACGGCGAGAATGTATCATGACTGGCTTTTACCAACAAAAGTCATGGAACCTAAAACCTCAAGAGGCGTTCTCGGGATATGAAAGAAGGGAAGACTATAAGACATGAAGAGTAACTGTATTCGCGACGACGGACCTGGAAAACAGCACAGAATTGTAGGAACAAGGCGGAAATGTATTTGTATTTGTATGCTATGCTAGCACGCTAGCTACGGACGGCGGTTTTTCATAGGCAGGGATACCCCATTTGATCTTTTTCCTCGGCGCGTTCTTCCTTATCTATAACGTGTACCAGAGCTTCATCCAAAAAAAAAAACATCCTTTACTAAGGTAAAGCGGGATGAATATTCGGTTGTATTCGGTTGTGATTTAGCGTCGCTTTTGTATCCATACTTGTTCTAGGTATCATTCGTTAAAATCATCAACCCAACCTAAACATCTTCTTCTCCGCGCAATCTGTGTCATCTTGCACGAAGCTTCATCGACAATGTATATTATTTAGCGAATCATATCGAGGGGATTTAGCTAGGGAAAAGCACTCGCGGCTATGGGTGTTTGCGTTTTCGTGTCGCTTTTGTATCCATACTTGTTCTATCATTCGTTAAAAACCATTAAACCCATCTAAAATCCTTCTACGCATTTTCTCTAGAGCTTCGTAAAGAGAAACATCCTTTACTTAGGCGGGAGGGATAACCCGTCGGTTTAGCCAAGGTTGAAAGGCACTTACGGCCATAGATGTTTGCGGCTTCACGTCGCGTCATACGATACTCACTATCCCATCTGTTTGTAATAAGGAATACCTTTTCATTCCATCTAACGTCGAGGACTGGAAGAAATCATCCATCCATCAACCCCCTCCGAAATCTTCCCCTCAGCGCACTTCCTCCCCTCAGCGCCCTTCCTCCCATCATCCACCAAAAAACCCCTAAAAAACCCCCCCCCCCCCCCCCCGTTATCTACGGATTTATTTTCGAGAGTCTAGCTAGGGAAAAAAGGCAACAGGTACTTAGTATCAGTTTTGTGATTTAAACCATGCGTTGCATAAATACCTTACTCACCATCTACCACTACGAAGAGTTACCCCCCTATCCTATCCAACCTGTAAGTAAGCAAAGAAACTTGCAATAACCCATTCATCAACCCCATCTGATTTCCGCAGGAAACGTAGAGAGGAAGGGGAGGGGAGGACTATACTCGGAAATAAACGGGGAGGTAAAGCACTATAATCCTCGGAAAACCCCCTCCCGTTTCCTATCCCAATCGTCACCTATGACGCGAAAATTTCAATTGATAGCTTCGAATGGGGGGGTAAAGTGAGATGTAACTTTCCATTTTTCCATTTTTTTTCTGTTTTCAAACCCGAATAGAAGAATTCACCTACTTCTAGTTCAAACTTACTTCTAGTTCACGCCCTCCCCTTCTATAACGATTGAATTTAATAACTAAATTTCGCTATAAGAATTATAAAGCGTCTAGAGTTAAATAGTTTATATCGCAAAAAAATCCTATAACTAGTCCCGCTATAGATTTATAAAGTAATAATAATCTAGCCTAATAGTACCCTAAAAAAACGACTGTTATAATTATAAATTATAGGGGTTCATAGTAATATAAAATCAGTCTATTTTTATAGTAAGACTAATTCTTAAGAAATCTAAGAATTATTTTATAGGAGATCTAATAAACCCCTTAAAGAGACTAGTAAGCCTTATATATTATTTCCCCTTATAAGTTAATATAAGGGCGTGATATATACTAAGCGTATATAATATATAGCCTATTAAGTAGCTAGCTACGAACCTATTATTTATTAATAGAGCTAAGAGATCTCTAGTCTAAATATAGTTAGAATAAAACTAAGATATTATATAATAGTAGAGCTCCTTATATAAAGTTTTTATACGCGCGGTAAGCGCGCCTTTAATATATATAATAATACCTACCTTAATTCCCGTTAGTAGTATTAGCTCTATATATAAGAGACTCTAGGTTAAGAGATAGAAGGTATTATACTAAGTAGAAAAGTTAGAATAATAGCTAGGGCTACCCCCTCTAGCTAAGAGGCTATAACTACGCGTAGGAGTAGGAGTAGTAACCCTATAACTATAAGTATAGCTAGCGGGATTTTAATATAATCCGCTTTCTCTTATAAGTAGATTATTATACGGCCTAATACTAGGAAATAGTAATATAATAGTAGTAATAAAGTATATTTATACCCCCCCTTAATAACCCTAATAGCCCCCTCTTATATATAATAGAAAAGATACGCGGTAATTCTTAATAAGAGTATTATAAGCCCTCTATTAAGCTAGTAATAGTAGCGACCTATATATTATAGGTTTAAGAGGGAAGGATATCTTAATATTAAATAGTATAAGAGAGAAGTAGCTAGGGTAGTAATAGAATAGTAGGAGGGCTAGTAGTACTTACTAGTATTAGTTAAACTATATAAGGAAGGGTAAGAGGGTAATTAAAGGAGTATAAACCTTTTAGGAGTAAAGAAAGGGGCGTAGCCCTAGCTTAAGAGAGGAGTATTTAAATATTAGGATCTAATACTAGAGTAGTATAGAGTATAAGGGAGAGGATAGTATATAATATCTAGAGGCGTAGAAGTAGTATAATAAATTAGGTAGGTAAGAGGGGTTTTCTTTTATAACTTATAGTTTCCTCTTAAAACTAGAGTTAGAACGCCTTTATTAGCTCTAAGTAGCTAGATAGTATAGTATAAAATATAAATATAAATATAAATATAAATAGCCTATTAGGTAGGTTATAATAATTACCTCCTCTCTTAAAGAAACTCGCCTTTAAGTTTAATATAAATAGCCTATTTAATTAAGTTTAATAAAAACCTTTAAACCTAGTATAGGATATAAGGAAAAGAACTTTAATAAAGTAAGATTATAACCTATATAATAGTTATAATATATAGTATTTATAACTCTATATTATAATATAGCTATTTATTACGCGTAGATATTATAATCTAAAGTATACGCGTTATATATAATAACTTTTTATATATAATAATAATAGCTATACTAATATAGTCTTAGCGCCTTAATATTATTATTATAATACCTAAAATTTTCTATAATACTTTATCTTTTATAACTATTATTAATATCTTCTTTAAGTACTTAGTACCCTCTTTTTATATATATATATAATAATAGTTAATTATATAATATAGTATCTAATATCTTAACATCTTAGGTATTATTTATAAGTTAGTTTACTAGCTCTTTATATAGATATAATTAATCTAATATAGCTTAATCTAATATAAAATATATATAATACGCCTAGCTTTTATAATAAAAGTTAAAGTAGATCCTAATACCTAATTAGGTAGTTAAATAAATAAAGATCTAGTTAAAACTCTTATTATAAATCCTATAAAGATTCCTATTAAAGATCCTATTAAGAAGCCTACTCCTCTATTATATAAGCCTATTCCTAAGCCTACTTCTCGCCCTAACTCCGCCGCGAGTATTAATAACCCGTTTAGCCTAAATAATAATCTAGTTATACCTACTTATTATCCCTCTTTTATAGATATAAGTACTTAGGTATATCTTAACTATATAGTTAATATAAAGTAGTATATTATTCTTACCCCCGCTTCCCTAGCTATATATTCCTAGGGAGCTCCCCGTTTTAAATAAAATATATATAAGAGGTATATTTACTATATTAATAAAGGACTTATAAAGTATAAGTATTTATAGTTATATTATACTTAGTACGTATATTAATAGTATAGGTAATACTATATTTATAATTATTAATAGAAAGAAGATAATACTTAAGTAGTATAACTATTATTTAAAAGTCTATTATAACTATAAATTAATAGGTTTTCCTTATATTCTTAAGTTACTTTTATAGTTATAGTATATACTAATTACTTAACTTCTAGATTCTTAATAATATAATCCTAGTTCATAATAAAGTAATTAAACTCTATTAATTAATTAATAATATAAATTATCTAAATACTCTAGAGGATAAATTAAAGCTTTAAGTAGCGGGCGTTACCCTTATAAATATCATAGTTACTATCTAATCTAAGCTAGCTTTTTATAGCCGTGTCGCGGTATATCTTAGTAGTAAAAAGAAACTAATAAGTATATTAGAAGTATAGACTATAATTCTTTAAATAATAGAATATATTAGTAAAACCCTTATAAGTATTTATAATATTAAGTAAGCTAAGGTATACTCCCTTATACTTTTACTATATTTATTACTTATTATAATTATTACTTATATATCTTTAAGTAGGCCTTAAGCCCTTAGCCTCTAGTCTAGAGAATAAGATAGATATAGATAACAAGGAGTAGGTACCTAGCGTACTAATATTATATTACCTATACTTATATAAGTAGCTAAGTAAGCTTTAACTACTTAGTACTAGGTTTCCTTCTTCTAATTTAATTAGATAGTTTTTTATTTCTTTCTTAAGTTATCCTTATATACTAGCGCTCCTAGGGCGTACCTACTCCTAGTAGGTAAGATAAAAGAGATTAATACTCTTTATACTTATTTTTAAGTAACTAATTAAATATTCTTTTCTACCTTTACTAATTCTATCTTAATATTTATAACTCCTATTTATAATAATAGTACTTTTACTTCTTATTAAAGTCTTCGCGTATTTCTTATATATCTTCTAGATTTTCTTCTAAAACCTATTAATTATATTAGGGAGGGTATCCCTTCTACTTAATAAGATATTAGAGTTTACCCTTCTTTATCTTCTTATCTAAAATCTCTTTTAACTCCTACTACTTATTATTATTAATAAGTTCTAGAGGTAGTAGCTTAAGTATAAAGGTATTACCTTACCTACGCGTATATAGCTTTAAAAGAGAAATATAAAAAATAGGGTAGATTATATATATTAATAGTAATACTAAGTAATACGCCTACTTACTAATAGGTCTAAGGATATAAAATAGATTAATAAGCTTATAAAATAGCTTCCTACTTAGTTACTTTTACTTTAAGTTCTTTATATTTAATATAACTAAGTCTCTTTAATTAAAAGATATTAGCTTATACTTCCTATTATAGAACTTCGCTTATATTTCTAATATATCTTACTATTAACTTAATAGGTCTTTATGTAATTTATAAAGTTTTTAAATATATTATCTTATATTTAGTACCTCCTCTTAGTAAATTCTATCCCTAGAATATATAAGAATCTTAGGTTAATAGTTATAATAAAGCTTAAAAGTATTATAACCTATTATTATATTCTTTATACTATAATATATAAATTCGGCTAGGGGTAATAACCCTACTTAATTATTTTATCTATTATTATAATAAGTTCTTAAATAATATTCTAATATCTAATTTTAATATTCTATTTAGCTATTAATTTATAGATAGAAGGCTATACTTAACCTATAATTTAACTTTAAATAGTAGTATAAGTTAGACTAATAAGTACTTATAAATAGACTCCCTTAGTCTTATATAATATTATTAGGTATACTATACTTTAAGAAGACTTCTTTAAATAAGATATCTATAAGATTAGTTACCTTATAATCCTTTTATATAAGAAGGTAGTGAAGTATCTTTATATACCTATTAATAATTATAAGGATAGTATTATAAATACCTCTATACTATTTATATAGGGGAAGATCTATAATAAAATCTATTATAATTAACCTTTATAGCCTAGTTAGCTTAGGAAGCGTAGTTAAGTTGTTATATAGTTAATATTATTTCACCTTAACTCTTTAATAAATATTATAAGAATTAATATATTCTTTAATATCTACTTTTATACTTATCTAGGTATACTTTTAATAAAGGAGACTAAGCGTCTTATTAAGCCTAATATACCCTACTAAGAGGTTATTATAATAGTATTTTAATAGCTCTTTATAGACTAATAAGTCTTTAAGAATATATAACTTCTTATTATACCTAAATAAACCTTAACTATTAAATATTTATTAACTAGCTCTTTTAACTTATCTATCTATTATTTCGCCTACGTATTACTAGCTAATAAAAATCTCTTCTTATTAAAGTACTTTAATTAATTTAATTATAGACTTTAAAGTTATAGTATATACTATTTTATTTTCACTATTATATTAGCTAGAAAACGTAGAATAAGTTATTTATAATTAATAGTTCTAGTAATAGGATTAAGCTATTTCTTAGTTATATTATAAGTATATTAAGGTAGTATTTTACTTATACTCCCTATATTTCTAGGTTAAGGGTCCCTACGTCTTAATAGATATACTCTATCTAAAACTATTACTCTAACGGCTATATTAATAATTCCTAGTACTACTAATCTTATAGCTAGTACTAGTATCTATAACTACCTTATATATATACTATATATTATAGTAATTTTACCTTTATTACTAGAGGATAGTAAGCCCTATCCTAGTATAGGAAATATATAGGCCTTTATTATAATATAGAAAATAGGGTTTAATAAACCCGCTACTATTAATAGCTTTCATTATAATATAGGAATAAGTTTATTTATTACCCTACCCTTACTTTTATAATTAGGGCGCCTTAATAGCGTATTAGCTAGGTTAGTCTTACCCGGTCTATACTTAATAATAAAGTTATAGGTTAAGAGTCTTATTATATATCTTACCTATTAACTATTTAAGGCTTTTATATTTAAAAAACCCCTTAGGTTATTATAATTAGTAAGTACTTTAACTAGATAGAAACTACCTTCTAGGTAGTATCTCTACTACTTAAAGACTATAACTATTATAAGTAACTCCTTATTATAAGTTTTATAATATTCTTTAATAGAGTTTATTTTCTTACTCTAAAAGGCTATAAGATATTATTAACCTAATTCTTAGAGCTATAATAGAATACTAGCTAGTTTAAAATCTAATATATTAATCTTAACTTATATAGATAATATAAGATTAAAGTATCTTAGTATTAGTATATTAAGAAATACTTAATAGAGTATATTAAATATATACTCCGCTCTATTAGGCTAATTAAAAGGACCTAATTTAACGCCTTTTATACTACCCTTTAATAGCCCTATTAAGGGTAATATAATTTATAAATATTAATAAATAAAATAATAATAAAAATTTATAAATCTAAGAAAAATCTATACTTTATAAAAGCTCTTTAGTTTAGGCTATAACTAGATAGTATCTATCCTATACTAATCTATTATAACGCCTTTAGTTAATATAATAAATCCTAAGAACTCTGCTTTAATTATAAAGAACTAATATTTCTTTAGGTTAATAGATAATTTATACTATTAAAGCCGCTTAAGTACTTTATATATATAATCCCTATACTTTATATATAATTCCAAATAGATAAGAATATTATTAAGATAAATAATATAGAATTTATCTAGTAACCCTAATAAGGACTTATTAATATAAGCTTAAAAGGTTATTAAAATATTTATAAGACTAAATAGTATTACTAAATACTTAAAATAACTATATTATAAATAAAATATAGTCTTCTACTTATCTCCTTTTTAGATATAAATATAATAATATATATCCTTAAGATTAAGTTTTATAAAGACCTTTACTCTATTTAAGTAATCTAATATTTTACTAATTAAGGGTAAAGGATATCTATTCTTAATAGTTACTCTATTTAACCTATAGTAGTTAATATATAAATATAGGCCTCTATCCTTCTTTAGGATAAATAGGATAGGGGATCTTATAGGACTCTTAGAGTATCTAATCTATCCTTTTACTAAGGCTTTATCTAGATAGCGTTTTAATTCTACTAACTCTATATTTAATAGGTTATATAAGGGTTTATAAGGCGGGTTACTAGTTATATTAATAGTATAATTACTTTCTTAATAAGATAGTAGATATCTAGCTTCTTTAGTTAAGAATATACCTAAGAACTTACTAAACTCTAGAGGTAATATATATAAATTAACTATATATTCCTTATTTAAATTACTTATATCTACTACTCTAAGTCTTAATTATATAGGTTCTAGATTAATAATATTAGAAATAAGAAGTATATAGATAGTAGGCTATTTCTTTAAGAGTTTTATAAACTATTATAGATTATTTAGTTAGAATAATAACTTATTAATTATAAAATACTACTTCTTTATACTTATATTAACCTTAATACCTATTATATACTATATAGATCTATTAATAACTAATAGTAATCCTATCTTATCTATTATATAGAAGATATAGGTATATTAATAGGAAGAACCCTAACTATTAATAGTTTAGTACGTTATATTATATATATCATAATAAAAGATAGGCTTATTATTTATAAAGCTTAGTTATAATAACTTAGTATCTTTAATATATTTTAAACTTACTTTAATAGCGTAAGCTTATAAGATAATATTTAACTAGGAATTATAATTAAGATATTTTTTTATACTTAAGAGGCTTATACTTTAATATTATCTTAACTTCATATTAATATAATATTAGAGGTTTAACCTCTACTCCTTATAAACTCTCCCCCGATAATTTAGAGTCCTTAATAGGGTCTAGCTTTTTCCCTACTCCTTACTTATATATTAGCCTTATTTACCTATTATAGTAAGGTTTAAGCGTCTTCCTTTTTATTAGAATCCGCCTTATTTTAGTAGTTTAGGATAACTTATAGTATAGTAGCCCTTCTTATTATAATTCTAATAAGTAATATCTAATAAGTCGCGTAATTTAGGCTTATTATAACTACTCTTACTATTATAACCGCCTATTCCTTATCCTCTTATAATATTATCCCTATTTATTTATAGTTTTATACCTTTATTATAATCCGCGTACTTATATAATATATTTACCTAGCCTTTCTTACCTAAGCTTTTTATCTTATTAATATTAGTCTTAAAGCGTACTACTAATAATAGGAGGTTATCTCTTATATTAAGTAGAGACCCCTAATTTATAAGGGCGATTTAAAGCTCTTTAGTAAGCTTAGTATATAAATTTATTACCCACTTACTTTTAACTTTTTTAAGAAGTTAGGCTTTTAAAGATATTAAGTATATTTTAAACTTATAAATTACTTATATTAGGTATTAATATATATTAGTATACTATTAATATATACTTAACTCTCTATTTATAAGATCCTTAATATAATTTAGTAAAAAGTCTATAAAATCCTTCTAACTTAATATTTCTAATAGATAAGAATATAAATAAGTAGCTTAAAGTTATTCTAAGTTACTCTTAAGCGCTAGTATTATAAATAGAATACGCGATATCTATATAATAAAATTAAATAGAGTCTATAAGAAAGATATATTATATTATTATATCTAGTCTTAGTATTTATAGATATTCTTATTATAATAGTTAGGAATAGGGGTTAACTTTAATATACTTTAGAAGAGACTTAAGTACTCTTTAGCTTTACTATATATACACTTCTAACCTATACTACTATTATTATAAAGAGAAATCTATTCCCCTAATTCTAGGGTAGTAATATCTACTTTAACTTCTTTAGGTTACTAAATTTATAGTAATTCTTCTTACTTACGTCTTACCTACGTAAGGCGTTCTATTATAAGGGGAATACTCCCTTTATAATTCTCTAAATCTCCCTTAGGGGTATTTTTAGCGTTATTAGGTGTATTTATATCCCTTATATAACTTTCCTATTCCCTTTCCTATTAGCTAAGATTATTATTAATAGTATTTAATAAACTACTTTTATCTTAACTCTACTATAACGGCGTATTACTTATAATACTACTAGAGTAAGTTATATTTACTATAACTAATAATAGATTACTACCCTTAAATAGGTAGAAGAATTAGAATTATTATAATTATAAATTATAGGGGTTATATAGTAATATAAAATTAGTCTATTTTTATAGTAAGATTAATTCTTAAGAAATCTAAGAATTATTCTATAGGGGATCTAATAAACCTCTTAAAGAGACTAGTAAGCCTTATATATTATTTCCTCTTACGGGTTAATATAAGGGCGTGACGTATACTAAGCGCATGCGATATATAGCCTATTAAGTAGGTTATAATAACGACCCCGAAGTACGGATATATAAAGCTCCAGGACACTAGCCCCCTTAGAGCTAGACTAGAAGTAAGTTTGAACTAGAAGTAGGTGAAGTCTTCTATATACGTAGGTAGGCCCCTCGCCCTAATCTATTCTAGTAAGTAAGCTCGCCGCTTTTTAGGTAAGTAGTATTATATATACTAATTAGTACTTAACTCTATTTAAGATAGTCCTCCTAGATAGTCCCCCTAGCTATATTTATAAGGTAGTAGTTTATATAATATAATATACGCTTACTAATATAAATACTACGTATTATAATTAATTAGTATTATTTAAATACTAATATTATCTTCTTACTATAATAGAATATCTAGATATTTAAACTCTAAAGATCTCTTAAACCCCTTATCTAATAGATTTATTACCTTATACCCCTATTTAACTGCTTTTAGTTTAGCTTACTTCTATAAAGAATATTAAATTCCTAATATTCTTTATATTCTACCTACGTATATACTAATATATTATAATATTTTCTATATAAATTATATTATTCGCTCTATTTTATACTACTTAGCTATATTAAAATTAGGAAAATTAGTATAGTAGTTTAGAAGATATATTAGAATAAATAGAATTACCTACTAAATTCTATATACTAATAGCTAGAATATAGATTATAAATAAGAAAAATCCTACTATTATTTATATTTTACCTATTCTATAGTAACCCCTAGTAATATAACTACTATTAGTTTAAATAGGGGGAAATATTCATCTTATTACTAGGTATATAACGCTGTTATAATAATCTATATTACTATATTATTATATTAGCTAATACTATCGTATTTATAAGCTAAAAACCCTACTATTTATATTACCTACTAATATATCTAATATCTACCTACTATTTACCTTACCTACTAACGTATTTAATATTAGTCTAAATAGGAGGTAATATCTATCTTATTACTAGGTATATAACGCTATTATAATAATCTATATTACTATATTACTATATTAGCTAATACTATTATATTTACAGGCTAAAAACCCTACTATTTACGTCACCTACTAACGTATCTAATATCGACCTAAATAGGGGGAAATATTTATCTTATTACTAGGTATAGAATACTATTAGAATAGGTATATATAATATAGCTAATACTATTATATATATAAGCTACCTACTAATATATCTAATATACTCCCTGCTATTTACCTTACCTACTAACGTATTTAATATTAGTCTAAATAGGGGGAAATATCCGTCCTATTACTAGGTATAAAACGCTATTAGAATAACTTATATTACTATATAAGTCTATAAGCTAATACTATCGTATTTATAGGCCGGCTACCTACCTATCTATCTAATATTAGTTTGAATAGAGGGAAATATCCGTGTTATTAATAGCCTACTATATCTAATATACTCCCTACTATTTACCCTATTTACTAACGTGTCTAATATACTCCCTACTATCTACGCCACCTACTAACGTGTCTAATATTAGTCTAAATAGGGGGAAATATCTATGTTATTAATAGCCTACTATATCTAATATACTCCCTACTATTTACCCTACCTACTAATATATCTAATATACTCCCTATTATTCATGTTACCTACTAAATACTAGGTAGTAGGGGTGATTTTCTAACGTAAAAATCTTGAATTTTTATAGGTATTTTCTAGTATATATATACTACTCTATAATATATACTCCTACTATTAATATAATTATTTATTATAATATAGTAGGAGTAGCTATTATATAACTTTAAGTTCTAATAGTTAGACTCTATTAGCCCTACGGCTTAGTAGGGTCTATAAAGAGATAAGTAGTATATTTTTAAATAAGTATAATAGTAAGGTTATATAATAGTAATACTATAGGAATATATATATAAAGTATAATTAATAGATTTATAACCTTAAATAAAGCCTCTTATAAGATTTTTAATTAGTACTTTAACTATATATTAAGGATTATAAGTTAAAATTTTATATTTATAAAATATCCGCGTACTACCTTAATAGTTAAATAATATTAATAGTAGTTATAAAATAACTTTAGATAATTATTTACTATATCTTTTATAAAGGGAAACTTCTTACTTATAATAGTTTAGTATTAGTATAATATTAGACTAGGCCTTAGAAGTTACTTACTAGTACTATTATCTTATAATCCCTCGCCCTACTATTATCCCTATTCTCTCCTATTATATTAAGACTTATAGTTACTATATAGTTATATACTAAAGATATTACTAATAAGAAGGCTTATGCTTTTATTATATTTCCTACTTCTTATAAGTATCCCTCTATAAATTATGAAGTTTTTACTAGTAAAGAAGATACCTAATTATGACTATAAAACTAAGCTTATATATAAGGCTTTACTATTATTATTACTTATAGTAAATATAAGGAATATAAATAGTATATCTTTAAGTATATTTATTATAATAAGAAGACTTATAATATATATAAGAAAACCTAAGCTATTATAAAAGGAATAGTAGATATCTATTAGTAACTAAATTCTTATATTAACTAGAATAATTATAAATATAAAATTAAACTCTAATACTATATAAGAGATATATAGTAGTAAATTTCTATCTTAGAAAGTAAGTATAATTATACTATATTAGATAATCTATTTATACTTAAGGAATACTATTATTATAATTTAGATTATACTATTACTAAATTAATAGCTTTTAATCTTAAAGTAGTAAACCTACCCTTTAATAAGGCTAGAAGGGTAATATAAATAAAAGGCCTAAGTCTATCTTAATTTAAGTATTATAACCTAATCTATTTAGGGAGTAAGTAGATACCTTAATAAGAGCTCTAGTATATACTTTACTCCCTTAAAAATTAGGGCTTTTCTATATATATAAAAGAGAAGTATATTATTAAATAAAATATCTATTAATTATAATAAATAGAGCTCTTCTTCTTTACTAGCTCTAAATAAATTAAGATAGTAAGATAATTTACTAGCTATTTTATAATAATTACTAATATTATATTTAATATAAATAAGAATAGCCTACTATTATTAGTACTTATCTATATAATAAATATACTAATATTAATACCTATTACTTATTACTTTATTTAGTCTAAGTTAGCTAATACCTTTTTATTTATAAATACTTATATATAAGAGCTATTTTTCTATAATAATTATTATAAGCTAAAGGTCTTACTAGGCGACTTTACTACTAGGCTAATAGTAGTAATAATAAGAAAAAATATTAATATTCTAATACTATTAAGGGAATATATTAGTAATAATATAAAGTAAGGGATACGTATTATTATAAAGCTTACCTTAAAGCTCTAGGGTTCCTAATTAAATAATATTAACTGTAAGTATTTTCTTTAACTTTATAACTAGTATACTACTAAGGCTATTAAGAAGAGGTTAACCTATAAAAATTATCCTATTAAGTAGAAGGAAAAACTTACTAATATAATATAAGCGTATATCTAGTTATTAATAAAGGAGGTATTAGAGTATAATTATTTAATATTACTAGGAAATCTATATTAAAATAAAAGGGATTACCTAACTAGCTTTTATAAGAGATAGGAACTATAATTTATAATAATATATATTAAAGTATAACTAAACCTTAGTTACTTTAATACTTAGTAAGGGGAGTATATATACTTAATTATTAAGGAGGCTACCTATTAATATACTCCTATTAAGATAAGTACTAATAAAATTACTATAGAGGTAATAGCTCTAATTAAGATATTCTATTATAAGCTAAAGTATTAGAAATAGAATACGCCTTAATATATTAATTAGACTAACCGCGTCAGGTTAGTACTTTAAACTTAAGTCGGGTTCCTAACTCGACTCTTAGCGAGTTAATACTAAATTCCTAGCCTAAGTATTTAAGTTAGTACTAATAGTTAGTACTAAGTATTTAAGTTAATATTATAAGGTAGTACTAAGTATTAATACTAAAGTATTAACCTAACTTACTAAGACTTTAGTTTTAGTAAGGGTATTTTACTAGATTATAATATTAGGAATACTTTATAGTAATATAAAAAGGTAATATAATTATTTAATAGTTATTAGTAGATAGCCTATCTATCTATTTAGTTAGATATCTTTATAATCTTATACTTATAATCCTTTTATTTATTACTATCCTCCTTACTATTATTATACTTACTATTATTATCCTTACTATTACTACTAGTCTTACTAGTATCTTCTAGCTTATATTCCCTATCCTCTTCTTTATCCTCCTTAGTAGTATACTTAATTTCTTTCCTATTAGTACTAACTTTAATTAAGATACCCTCCTTATCTTAATTCCTCTTTATAAGGTTAGGTATAATGTAATCCTTTATATTAAACGCGTTAGTATACTCTTATATAAACTTAATATAAGTATTTATAATATTAGGGTCCTATATATCTTTTAACTCCTGTCAGGATGTAACTAGAGCGAGTTATAGTGATTTGGTGACTAAGAGAATAAATCTAAGGAGATAAATCTATAGAGTAAGCAAGAGAATATATGGCCGCCGCTAAGACGCTAACCCTATTAGGAGGTAATACTCGTAACTATAACAACTAGCATGACCTTAGGGTCGACTCGTAACATTACCCCCCCCTCTAGAAAAGGCTCGTCCCGAGCCGATTAGAACGTGCCCCGTCTATTAAACTTCTATAAAACCTATTACTTGACCATCCGTAGGTAACGCTTATAGAATTCCTCTACTATATCCTTAGCGTTATTAAACTTACTAGCGTCTACGTAGTACTATTCATCGTCGCGGTCGTAGCCCTTCCATTTCACCTTAAACTATAGGCGTCGAGTACGGGGCTTACGCCGTGAAGATAGGATATTATCGACGGTGAATTCGTTCTCGTCGTCGATAATTACTAGATTTAGTGGAGGGTATTTTTAGCTAGGTAAAGGATCGTTCGCTAAAGGTCGTAGCTTTAAAACGTGGAAACCTTTACTTCGTTTTATGCTTAGGGGAAGCTCTAGCCGGTAGGACGTCCCAATCTTCTTAATGATTTTATAGGGGCCTAGCATTCGGTCCTCAAGGGACTTAGATAGACGGCTTGTCTTTATATCCTTTAACGAAACCTATACTATATCGCCGACATTATAAGATATATCCCGCCGATATTTATCTACTTAATCCTTTATTCGCTCCTAAGTGACTTTAAGGTTAGACCTGCCGTAATCTAGTAGTTCTTATATACGTTAGCTTATGTCCTCGGCCTTAAACGCCTCTAGACGAGCCCTAGTTAACGAGTATATAGAAGTATCGGGGCCGAAAGACATGCGGGGGTGGAATCCCTTGTTCATATAGAAGGGTGTTATTGAGCTAGCAGAAGAGGTATTATTATTGTCGCTGAATTTAATAATAGGTAACTACTTTGCCCAGTCGTCCTGTATATATATAACGTACTTCCGGAGCCCCTACTTGACGTCTTAATTAGCCCTTTCAGTTTGTCCGTCTATTTCCGGGTGGTAAGCGGTGGAGATATTAGCTCTAATACGAAGTCGTTGACATAGTAATTGCCATATATCGGAAATGAACCTAGGGTCTTAATCTAACACGATAGAGCTCGGAAGCCTATAAAGGCGGAAGACGTTCCAGATCATAATCTAAATAAGCTCCTCTACCGATAGTCGTCCGTCGCCCTAGTAGTAGGGAATATAGTGACGTTCCTTTATTAAACGGTCGATAACGGTATAGATAGTATTATAGCCTTCTAAGTCCGGCAAGCCTGTAATAAAGTCTATGGCGATATCTTGCTAGCGTTAATCAGGGATAGGTAATAGCTATAGGAGACCATTAGCTTTATTACGAGGTGCTTTACTTCGTTAACAGGGGTGATAATTACGAATATAACGGCGGACGTCGCTTGAGTATCCCAGCTAGTAGAAGTGTCTTTTAAGTATATCTAGGGTTCGGGCTAAGCCTACGTGACCCGTAGATAGTTGATTATATACTTCTTAAATTACTTTAGTACGTTAATCTTCTAGAACCTAGAGGAGTCCCTTCTTAAATAGGGTCCCGTCTACTACTCGATAATCTTCTAAACCTATACCTTTATAACGCTTCTCGCCCTTAGAGATAGCTTAGACGAATTCTTAAAAGTCGTTACTAGCTTTATTAGCGGTTAACACCCGATCGAATAATATTTCCTTAGTATCGCCTAGGCGGATTTTAACACGGTCGGGAGTAAGGATTATCTGGTATTAATATTTATAACGTTCATCCTAATTATCTACGGGGCGGGAATCAGCCCTCCTAGTCAAGGCATCTGCTTTAGTATTCTGCTTACCCGATCGGAAGATGATCTGGAAGTTGAATTCAGTAAGCAGATCTAGATATCGAGCCTGACGGCGAGTCAACTACTTGTTCTCTATAAAGGTCTTCAGGGCTTAATAATCTATAAAGATTTGAATAGGGAGATCCGTGTGTTCTAACTCAGGGCGCTAGTGTTTAAAGCATCGAATAATCGCTAGAAGTTCCTTATCGTAGATATGATAGTTATATTCGGCTGGGACTATATTCTTATTATAGAAGGCCACGGGATATAAAATACCTTCATCGTTATACTGGGATAGGATCCCGCCGGTTACCCAGTCCGATGCGTCCGTCTCTAGGATCGACTGGCAGTTCGGGTCGAAATGGCGAAGTACTGGGGCTGATACCACATAATCTTTAAGGGCTTGGAAGGTAGCTTGACAAGCCTCGCTCTAGACGAACGGCATATCCTTTTTCGTTAAATAAACGAGAGGTTTGGCTAACTTTAAAAACTCTTAAATAAAACGTCGATAGAAATTCGCGAACCCTATAAAGGCCTGAGTTTTAGTGAGGTTTATAGGGACAGCCTATTTAACTATAGCTTCGATCTTCTTAGGGTCCATGCGAAGGCCTTCACCTGAGACTATAATACCGAGGAAAACCGTCTCTTTAACGTCGAATTCGTACTTCTTAATATCCACCTGTAATCCGGCTTTACGGAGGCATTCCAGTACTTGTCTAACGTGCTTTCGGTGCGCAGAACGAGATTTGCTATAGATAAGGATATTATCTAGGTAGGCCTAGCAGAATTTATTTAGAAACTCCTATAACACATCGTTAATATATTACTAGAAAGTACTAGGGCTATTTATCAATCTGAAAGGGAGGACTCGGTACTTATACTAGCCTAAAGCCGTAGTAAACGTCGTATAATCCTCGCTATCGGGGTCTATTCTAATTTTATTAAAGGCTGAGATGATGTCTAATTATATAAGGTACGAGCATCCCCTAATCTTACCGATAACTTCGTCGATTAAGAGTAGGGGGTACTGATTCCGTTTAGTTAAGGCGTTTAGCTTACGGTAGTTAATATAGAAACGTAAGTCCCCGTTTACTTTCAGAGCGAACAGGACGGGGGACGAGTATAAAGCTTGACTAGGAGTAATAAAACCCTTAGACAAGTTTTTAGTTAGGTATTCCTTGACCTTGGTTAACTTGAATGGCGACATCTTATAGGCTCGACTCTATAGAGGAGATTGGTTTCTAACGATCTTAATCTTGTAATCGGAAGGACGGTACGGGGGTAGCTTATTAGCTTCCGATCGGTCGAACACGTCTAGGAAGTCGTAGTATTCCTTTAGTAACGTCTTCTTTACGTCCTCAAGATTAGCTATAGACGCTTCCACGGACGACAGGTCTAGTAACTCCACCTATAGGTTCCGGTAGAGAGCCAGCTTATTGTCTATCTCTTCTATAGACGCAGCGAAAACGTGGGTACCATCTTGCTTCGCTCTCTTAGCTAAAAGTCTAAAAGCATATACTCTAATACTATATATATCGAAAGGAGCATCCTCTTTTTCCGGCGTAGGACGACGAAGTAACTTCGGTGGAGCTTTTAGGATATATGTTATACTGGGTTTAACAGGACTTAGAGTCGACTTCAGGGTAAACGGAATGGTATATGCAGCTACTTCCGTTAGGCGTCTACTTACCTCTAGCTTAGGCGTAGAAGCGAGCTTATCAGGCTAGATAATGGAATCGTTTCTTATATCTAATAGGCAGCCAGCCTTTTTCATCCAGGGCTTCCCTAGGATAGCTAAGTAGGAACCTAAGTCGGTTATAAGCATTAGTAAAGTTAATTCGATATAACCATCCAGCTAAAGGGTCGGGTAGATAGCGTGTGTTATAGGCTTCTTCCTAACTACCCCGTCGAATCCCCGAATCCGCTTAGGTTTAGCTAATAGTAAAGGGTCGAGACCAAGCGCGTTATAAATAACCGGTATAAGGGCCTTATTAATGAAAGCATAACCTGTCGCTCCCGTATCTACTAGGAAATCGAGCTGGTATTTGTCTTCCTGACAGCTGAGGGTACTAGGGACTAGGAATAGACGATTCGTGAAGATAGCTTCTTTATAGAAAGAGTCTATATTACATAGTAACAAGATCTCACCCCCTACCGTGACTTTGGAAGGGGTCTCTCGTTTTCCGACTCCGAGTCGCCTCTAGAAGTACTAGATTCATGGAGGATATGGCCTTCCTCCTCTTCAGATTCATATGTAGCTTCGAAGGCGCTGACTTTCCCATCGCGAGTAGGCTTTTAAGGACAGGCACAGGAGGTATAGCCCTTGGTACCACAGTTATAACAGGTAAGGCCTTCGGTTATACCAAGTATGCCCTTAGGGGAACGTTCCACGCGGCGGAAAGGAGTAGAGTACTTTACAGGGATAACGGGAACTGGGGAAGTTTTCCTAAACAGCGAACGTCTAGGACGATCGGTCTCCTTTCCACGGTCTCTCTCTTCACGAGAATAACGACGAGCGTCGTCGATTCAAATAACGTACGCTTTCATTTCCTCGAAAGACTGGAATTTAGAACCGAGATGATCTAGTAAGTCCTTGATATAGTAATTGAATTTCTTAGGTAACTCCTTGAGCAGTCGAGAGGAGTCGAGACCTAGGGTGACGGCATAGAGTTAAGCCGTTATAATAAGGTCTGCGGCACGCTGGTTACCTTACGTGAGGTCGTCATACTGCCGTTCGACCTTCCTCTTCTTGTTAGGGTCGGAGAAGTGCGGTTCTAACTCCCTCAGGACCTCGAGAACTGTAGAGAAGGGATGTCCTCCTAGAATGTCACGCCTAGGCTCAAGGATTATAGCGGCTTTACCGCCCGTCCTATTATAAACGTAGGTGACCTTGTATAGTTCGTCTCAGAAGTTCCTAGTAGCCAATTTATTACTAATATAAAGCTTCCAAGTTTCCTATATAGGCTCCTTACCGTCTATTAGTATAGGAGGTGTTGAAATCTTTTCCAGTTTACTAAAGGTGTCCTGACTCGAGGAATACGACGTTTCGCGTAGGTTCCGTATTACTCGATCTCTTGCTACTTTAGAGGCCTATAGTTCTAAAATCTGTTATTATAGAAGTTGTTCGGTCGTCGAAGGGTTTAAAGGGGCCGCTATCGGGGAGGCAGGTAGACGAGGGCTATACTAGGTTTAATTAATTCGGGCTTATAGATTAATATTATCTTCTATAGTTTAGTGGAAGAGCTTATTTACCTGAAGACCTAAGTCTCGCTGTTCCCTAAGCGTCTTAAGCATGTTAAGTACGTTTACAGGGTCTTGTTCCGCCTAGAATTATAGTTAACCGATGGTCTTAATTTGCCAGGCGTCCCTAGCGTCGGTATCACCACTAGGTAGGTTATTACCTAGGATAGATAGTCGAGAGTATCTCGTGTCGCGTCCTAACCGCTTAAGACGATCTTTTAGATCCGGGTACTCTACGTCTCCGGTCGATATAGTTTCTAGATTATTAGGAGGATGAGGGTTAGTTTATTAATTAACTATTTTAATTGGTTAGATAGGTATAAAGCTTAAACGAGGTGAATTAACTGCGTTTAACTAAGAAGTATATTTAATAAACGTTTATATATTAGGTGAGTAATAGCTCCGTATACTCCAGGTACTAACTCTACACTTAGGTAGTCCTTCTACTTTCTTATAGGGTAATAAGCCTACTTCCTTTAGTAGCCTATATCGTCGTATACTCGTGGTCGACCGATGTTATAGGTAGGGAACCGATACTGGTATTCCAATACCAAGGACTCAAGGACGCGTTAGTGCTCCTATTTCCTTAATCAATTTCTTTAAGCTCGTTCGATACGTACGAGCGATATAGTGAAGAGATTTATTCTAATATCAGGATGTAACCAGAGCGAGTCATGGTGATTTAGTGACTAAGAGAATAAATCTAAGGAGACAAATCTATAGAGTAAGTAAGAGAATATATGGCCGCCGCTAAGACGCTAACCCTATTAGGAGGTAATACTCGTAACCATGACAACTAGTATAACCTCAGGGTCGACTCGTAATAACTCCTCTAGACCCCTATAATATATAATCCTTTACTTAATAATTTATATAATTAGTAGATTAAATCTAGTAAATTCTAGCCTAATAGTATCTATATCTTCCTTAGAAATATTCTAAAAGTTAAGTTAATTAGAAGATAGGATTAAAGATAGATTATATATATACCTCTTCTATAGAACTAGTTATACTATTTATATTCTCTATATTATTTATTAATTTATCTAGCTTAGCTTATTCTTTAATAGCCTCTTTATTATCTTTAAGGCGTAGCTCTATCTTAAAATATTCTACTATATAGTATTAGCTATTCAGGAAGTATTATATTACCTAATTATATTATTATAAATCCCTCTTTTACGTCTTTCCTCCTGTATAATATCCTTTACCCTAATTACTAGCTTTATATAATCCTCTTTAATAGCTATCTTCTATATATCTAATTCCTTTAACTTCTTAATCCTCTTTAATACTACTACGCGGTTATTAGATACTTTTATATATAATAGCTTCTTATTATTATCCTAGTCTTTTACGCGTTCTCTACTCGCGATTAATTTAAGATTCTAGTTATAAAGACTTAATATTATTATAGTATTATATTAGCTTATCTATCTAGTAATATATTTAAGTAATATAATTAGTAATAAATACTTATTATATATTAATAACCTATCTTACTATAATATCTTAAGTATATAGAGGTAGGAGGAGTTATAAAGAAGATTTTAAGGGGTAATTCTACTTATAATTACGCTTATAATTACGCGGAATATTCCGCCTAATATTACTTTACCTTATATTAAAACTTCTAAACCTTATATTCCTTCTTTTATCTACTATTATATATATTTAATAACTTTAATAATAGCTTATACTAAGTAGACTAGTAATATTATTTTATAATATATTTCTTACTCTATATACTAATAGGTAGATAGTATAATTAGGTAATAAAATACTAAAATTACTAGGTAGAGGGGGTAAACCCTTATAAGGTAGGGGAGTAAATAAGCTGTTATATAGGAAGGGAAAGGTAATATAAATAGGTAATATATTAAAATATAATTAGCTAATCCTTTATAATTAATAGTACTAAAACTAATAATATAAAGATAAAAGTATAAGGTTAACTTAAGTATTAAAGCTTTAAGGGAGATAAGATAATACTAAAGGTCTATTAATAACCTTATCCTAAAGCTACTATTTAATTATATTATAAGGGAGGTTATAGTAGATATTATAAGAGTTAGTATAAACCTATATTAAATCTAAAGTTTAGCTTTAGAAATATTATAAGATATTATAAAAGTATTTATAATATCTTTTCTCTTAAGTAAGTATATTACTATTTTATATTACTATTTAATCCTTATAATAATTACTTACTAATATATCTTATAATATAGATTTAAATCTACTTTATATCTACGCTAAATATATTACTATTATATAGAGGGATCTAAAGCTTATAAAAGAATTAATAGGGAGCTTTAATATTATACTATTTAGCGCTTAAGGGTAGTAATAATTTTATAATATTAGAAGTAGAAGGTAGGTCTAGTATAGTATAACGCTCCTAGTATTATAGTACTCTTAGTATTACGGCGCTCTTAATATTATAATACTCTTAGTAAGATAAAGAATTATATTACCTTCTTATATTACCTTTATATATATATATATAGAAATTAAACCTACTTTTTAAATATACTACCTAATTATTAATTAACTTTAAAATAATAACTACTAATCTATTTATCTTAAGATATCTACTAATTCTAACTTAAAAGGATCTTTACCTCTATTAATACTTTAATTAGTATCTTCTTCCCTTTAAAGAATATCCTAGGGTTTAGTAAGAGCTTCTTTAGGGTCTAAACTTATAATATAATTATAATACTTTAAATGTATTACTTATTCTATAAACTCTAGTTCTAACTATACGCGATCCTATAAATATACTCTTTAAATAAGATTAAAAACTCTCTTAATACCTATAAATAATATTATATATAAAAGGATATCCTTAGCTATTTATATTAGATTTAGATAAGTTAAAGTATTATCCTTTTAGTACTCTTATATAGGAATATTCTCTAATAGACTTTTAGAATAAAAGTATTAAATAGCTTTACTTTATAATAAAGACCTATAATTTAGATATTAAAGTAGACTTCTCTTTACTCTTATTAAAGGCTATTCCTAGTTAGTATAAATTTAAATATATTATTATATTATATTTACCTTATTAATATTTTATATATCTTATATATTAGTTCTTTTAATAACTAGTAATATCTTATAATACTTATAAAAGTAGTTAGTAAATTTATTCTTATACCTCTCTTTATAAGAGGTTAAAGTATTATTATTATTTAACTCCTTTTATTTATCCTAAGTTTTATATAGACTTAGTTTTATAAAAGAGTCTAGAATATTAGTAAGGTTATCTTTTAATCCGCCTTCACCTTCTATTCTAAAATAATACTTAGCGAGTTTTATTAAGGCTACTTTATAAGTATAAATAATACTTACTTTACTAATAATCCTACTATTATATATTATTATTTTAATACTATTAAAATATTTTAAAAGAGTATTATATAATTAGAATCCTAGATATATACCTATATTTATTATCTAAGAAACTATTAAGGTAAGTAAATAAATAGGATTTAATATATTACTAAGTAGTAATATAATTAACTATTTATACTAATTTTTAGATTAATTATATTTTTATCTACTTAAGTATTAATAAAGTTATATAGCTAATATATATAATAAAGTATTAAGTATATAGAATTCTAATAAATATAGATATCTTATATAAGTTTTCAAGGTCTTCTACTAGAGTTTTCTTATAACTATAAAAAATAAAGTTTTTATTAAAGAGATAAGTTAATTACTATTATAAGAGCGCGGATCTATTTAAAATATTAGTAAGTATATTACCTATTTATATTACCCTTATAATATTATACCTTCTTAATAATAGTTAATAGACCTATACTTACTTAGATATCTTTAACTTAAATATCCTCTAGTAATACTATAATATTATCTAAAGCTTCTAAGTCTAGGGCTTTAATAAAGTCTTATACTATAAGGTTAAAGATATAAGCTATATAGGGAATAGAGTTTTATAATTTATCCTATTCGATATCTTACTAAGCTAGAGATTTCTTTAATTTATCTTTTAAGGTTCTATTATTACTAGTATTATTAGTAATAACCCTAAAAAGCTTATCTTTAATTTTATAAAGGGTTAATATCTTTATTATTTCTACTATAAGTAAATACCTAGAATACTAGATATTAAGTAGTATAAAAGTAATAAGATATTCCTAATATTAAAAATTAATATTAACCTAGTAGACTAGTACTCTAAGGTAGGCGACCTTTTAGGGACTAGACTAGGTATCTAATATAAGAGAAATATATTAAGGATATTCTAGATCTACTTTAATTTTTATATATATTCCTTTAAAATCTAAAAAGATTATACTTTATAATTTAGTATAATAGATTAGGGTTAAATCTAGATAAGCTATTAATAGTAATTACTAAAACTCTAGTTAGTTAATAATTTAGAAAGACTAGTTTAAGGTAAGAAAGTATTTATATAACTATTTATTCCACTTCTCTTAATAAAAGTTAGTAGAAAACCTAGTATTACTTTTCTTTTAAAGTTATCCCTAAATAATTAGTTTTATATTACTAATTTATATTACTATAAATAATATACCTAACTTAAAGAAAGTTCTATTTATAATAATAGGTCAAGCTACTTATAAAGAAAGTATTTATTTATTTTAAGATATTTCCTTATATTAGATATACTTAAATTACTAGTAGCTATTAGGTAGTCTAGAATTCTATTATACTTCTTATAGGTAATCTTTAGTAATCCCTTAACTATTAAAGTAATTTAGATAAAGTTATTCTAAATATTAGCCTATTTACCTAATATAGTCTTCTTAATCTAGAGTAGATCCTTAATTTTAGTACTAAACTTAATTTTAATACTTTAACTAATAATAGTTTACTACTATTATACTTTAAACTAGACTTTAGTATACTAACTCTATTTAATAAATTTACTATTCTTTACTAGAATTAAGTCTAGAAAATCTTCCTTAATAGTTTTAATAGTATTCTAGAGAAGCGCTTTCTTTTCTTAAAAGGATTTATCTAATATACCCTGTCTAACCTAATTTATAGATTAGCTAGGATAAAGACTACTAGATATAGAATTATTTATATTAAGATTATTAAATTCTAATTAAATAGCTTTATTACTAAGGCCTATAGAACTTAATACTCCTAAAGGACTTAAAGGGACTAATATATTCTAGGCGCTAATAGCGAGAGAATTAAGAGTAATATAGAATAGTAATATAGACTATTATATTATATAGAATAATAAGTAATAAATATTAGGTATAAGATAAATCCTAATAATATTAAAGTATTTAAATTTATCTTATAAGGAAACTATATTAGTCCTTTACTAATTTATTAGCGGCTTAGCTTCTTAGTAATACCTTAGTAAGTTAGGTTAGTCTAACCTAACTCGCTAAGGTACTAAGGGCTTTTCAGGTTAGTACCGGAAGTAGGTACTAAGTATTCGGGTTAGTACCTAAATAGGTACTAAGTATTCGGGTCGGTACTAATCTATAGTACTAAAACCCGACTCGATAGTTAGTCTAATATTAATACTAGCATATTATATTTTATAAGACTTCTACCTTATATAATATATAAAGTTATATAGTTAGTATTTATTAAGTTTATTATAACTGAGAAATAGTTATATAAAGTAAATAAAGTATCTTCTCTAATATTAATATAGATTACCTTATAAATACTAGTTATATTATTATATTTAAAGTAGGGAGTAAATCCCCTTATCTCTTATTTATCTAAGATAGCTTTTTAACGCCTTAGAGAAGATTATTAGTTAGTAAATAAGCTTTAATACTAGTATTATAATAGTATATTACTACGCTATATATAAGAATACTAATAATAGGGGTAATAAGAGTAATAGTAAATTAAGTAATAATAGTATATAAGAGGTTATTATAGCCTTTATAATACTATTAATATTATACTTTTTAAGATAGAGTCTTAATATTATAAAGGCTTCTTACTTTAAGGTATATAAATTTTATAAGAAAATTCTAGAGGTATATTAAACTAAAGAATATACTTATAAATATAAAAAATACTTTAAAATCTTTAATAAAAAGTTTTATAAAAAGTATTATATTAATATATTACCTACCTTATTTATTATAATTAAGATAAATAAGGATAACCTTAAGTATTAGAAAAATAAGGGTATATAATAGTATATATTAATAGGTTATAAAATAGCTAATAAAGAGGTAGTATAAGAATATTATAAGGTTATAATATAATAATAAAAAGAGGAAAGGACTAAGTAATAGGAGTAAATTATTAAAGTTAAAAGGGTTAATATATATATTAATAATAATAGAGATATAAAGGGTATCTCTAACTTCTTATAATAAAACTTTAATAATAATAATAAAGGGTTACTTAAGGATTCTCTTACTTATAATTATTAAGAACTCTTTAAATTTAATAATAAGGCGTAGATCCTTAAGAGTAATAGTAAAGATAAGATCTGATATATAAGTACTTAGCCTTATTATAACTATACTTAACTATTTCTTAAAAAAGCCCCCTAGCCTAGTAGCCTATTAATATTAGAGCTATCTCCTTATAATTTTTTTATATTAATAATTTTCTACTACTACTAACTTCTCTTTAATAAATACCTCTACCTCCTCTTATATAGCTAGCCTAGTATAGCTAGTAATAAGAACTTATAAAATATCCTTTATAACTAGATCCTACCCTTATAATATAGTTAATAAGGGCTAGAAAGGGCGTAGAGCTAAGGAAGATAAAAAGACTAGAGTTATAAATAAAAAGGGATAAGGCGGATATTAATTAAAAGTTAGAGGTAAAGGAAAAGTATATAACTAATTAGAAGGTAAGGAATAAGAAGAAGGAGGTAAGGTTAATAGAGCCTAGGAAGGAGGATATTAGCTAGTTAACTAATAAGTTATTAAGTTTATTATTATAGGTAGGATTAGTAGAATAGGACGCATATATATTAAAAAGAACTATTATACGTAGTCTTACATAATATATAATAATAGTAGTAGTAATACTAATACTAATACTAATACTAATACTAATACTAATACTAATACTAATACTAATACTAATACTAATAGTAATAGTAATAATAGTAATAGTAATAGCGATAGCGATAGTATTTATATAGTTATATATTAATAAATAGTAAATAGTACTACCCTATAAATATAGCAAATATAGCTAGGGGGACTATCTAGAGGGGCTGTCTTAAATAGAGTTAATCGGTACTTTCTAATTAAAGCGGTACGGTCCCAGTTAGTACAAAGCGCTACCCCGGACGTTTTATAAGATAACAAACGTGTAATTTAATCTATGTATTCTAAGCTGACCAAGCTAATCCTGTGGCTGAATCCCACAGCGAAGCCCTACGACATTCCAGCGCAGCGACGACGGGCCACTACTCCACCGCCCCAGAGCATCTTGCGAATACATCTAGCACCAGCTTGCGACATCCGCCATATTCTCGAGCCCGCCGCCGTCCTCCCTTTGCGCGAGCGTGCTACTCCTCTATAGATGAATCCCCACGATTTTTACCCTTGATATTCAAGGGTAATTCAATCCTGTATCAGCTTACAAGTTGTCGTACGGTAAATACTAATCCGGGTAATAATTAAATAATATCGAACTTTAAGACGTATTAAACGTCTTAAGGAAACTATTAAAAGGAGGAATTATTATAAGACTTAACTTTTAATATCGTAGTTTCTTATATATAGAATTCTATACGTAATAATTCCTCTATTTAAGTATTCAAAACTCTATAGTAGTATAATTAAAAATAAGGTTAAAGTCGCCGTTATTTATTCTATAAGCTTAGAATTAAAAGGTCTAGGTCTTAAATTATTCTAGTACCTATAAAGCTCCTCCCTCTAGTAGAAGTATCTAAAATATTTTACTTAATATTCCGAACTTCTCTAGAAGTATTAATAAGTCTAGCTATAACTCTACTATTATTATCTACTTTAGTATTCTTAATCTCCTACTTATTTCTATTATAGATATTCTTAGTTTTTAAGAGTATTTCTTTATAAGTCTTTTGAAAGACTTTATTAGAGGCCTTCTATTCCTATATCTCCTCGAGTAGCTATTCTAGATTCTACTTTAACTCTTTATTAACCTCGTCTCAAATACTAATTAAGAGCTGGTTTAAGGAGCTCTCTATTACTACTAAGTTGTAATTTACTCGAGCTTTCTCTTTATTAAGGGGTAATTTATTACTCTTAATTATCTATAATTTAGATAAAAGGTTTTAATACTAAGAACTAATCTTACTTATAAAATACTAGGTAAGCTAGTCTAAGTACTCGAGTTTATCTTTAATACCTTCCTACTTATATAGAGCTTTAAGCGAAGCCTTTATATATAGATACCTTGAACTAAGAGCCTGTATCTATAGCTTATAGTATCTTATTATAAGTAGGATAGCCTTTATATTACAGCTTTAGTACTTTAATATAATTACTAGACTAACCGCGTCGGGTTAGTACTTCAAACTCGAGTCAGGTATCTAATCCGACTCTTAGCGAGCTAATACTAAGTTCCTAGCCTGAGTATTCATGTTGGTACTAATAGTTAGTACCGAGTATTCGAGTTAATACTATAGGGTAGTACTAAGTATTAGTACCGAAGTATTAACCCGACTCGCTAAGACTTTTTTCCCTAGTAATATTTTCTATTTTTAGTAGTATTTCTTACTATATTTTCTATTTTTTTCCCCTATTATTATTATTACTATTATCTAGGTAATTCTTTAGAAGTAAATAAGATAATATAAAAAGGTAATATATATCCCTAGGAAAACTATAACTATAATATTAGTAATATTTTCATTTTATAGTAATATTTACTATTATATAAAGGACTTATTACTATATTATTAAGTATTATTATTATTATTACCTAGGTAATTCTTAATAGTAGTAAATAAGTTAATTAGAAAAATAATAACTCTTCCTATAGAAATAATAACTATAATACTATAAATACTTTCTATTTATAGTAGTATTTATTATTATATCTATATTTTACTACTATATTACTAAGCATTATTATTATTATTACCTAGCCTAATATAGGTAATTCTTTAAGGTAATATAAAAAGGTAATACATATCCCTAGGGAACTAAAGGGGGTATTAGAATTATAATTTAAGAAAAATCTATTTTTAGTATAGGGGTAATTCTAGAAAAAATTTGGTATCCCTTACTATTTTATCAGGGGCTTGGCGTGTTAGCGATACCTTGGCGAGTCGGATTAGTCTAACCCGAATCGCCAAGGTACTAAGGGCTTTTCGGGTCGGTACCGGAAGTAGGTACTAAGTATTCGGGTCGGTACCTAAACTAGTACTAAGTATTCAGGTCGGTACTAATTTATAGTACTAAAACCCGACTCGATGGTTAGTCTAATAATTACGAGATTATTTATACTAGTTAGTGTATTAGTATACTCCTCGCCTAGTACCCTCTTTATTATCTCTATTACCTGTACCTATACCTCTTTAACCTCCTTCTAGCGTCCCTATTTCTAGTATATTACGGCTAGATCACCTTAGCTATACTACTTAGCGTATTAGAATACTCCTCGCCTAGCGCCCTCTTCCTTATCTCTATTACTTATACCTCTAGCTCTTCTACCTCCGTCTAGTATCCTTAATTTAAGTATATTAAGGTAAGGTTAGCTATACTAGTTAGTATATTAGGATACTCCTCGCCTAGTACCCTCTTCCTTATCTCTATTACTTATACGTATAGCCCTTTAGCCTCCGTCTAGCGTCCTTAATTCTAGTATATTAAGGCTAGGTTAACTATACTAGTTAGTATATTAGGATATTCCTCGCCTAGTACCCTCTTTATTATCTCTATTACTTATACTTATAGCTCTTCCGCCTCCTTCTAACGTCCTCTTATATTATATACTAGGCCTATTATACTTATACTACTTAAAGTCTCCTTATACTCTTACCTAAGTATTTTCTTCCTCGCTTTCATTATTATATTAGATAGGTTAGTAGCCTTAGTAATACTCCCTTTCCTCTAAGTATACTATACTATATAATAGAGTAGTAAAGCCTATTCTCTTAATAACCCGTCTCCCTTTAACTATTATATAAATACTACTTTTATATCCTATATCCTAGCAAGGCACTCGTGCTAAGGTTTACCTAGGTATCGCGATATTAAAATATAGACGTCTTTATTATTTACATTCTACTATTATAGCTGATATTATACCTCGAAGTATATAGTAGATAATGCAGGCTGACTTCCCTAAGTATCTATATCAAAGAGTGCGATTTTAGAAGGATCGTATTAAGGTACTTCCGTCTTTAAAAGTCTTCGTAGTTACTACTAAGAAATCACGAGTACTAAATTCGCTAGGATATAGGATAGGGAAAGAGTACTTAGTAGTATTTCTAGTTCTTATACTCTCTAGTTAGGAACTTAGTAGAGAGGTTCTTAATATAATACTACTTCTACTACTTAAGCTTTCTATTAGCCTCTAACTACTTTTACGTAGCTAGTTATATTAGTATATATATTTTAAAGGTATAATCTATACTAATAGAGAGGAATAAGTAGTTCCTTAATCTTCTTTACTATAATAGAATATCTGTAATTTAGAACCCTAAGCTTATCGCAGCTTATCGGTTAGTTAATAAGTCCTCTAGACTCCTTTCCTAGACTAGCGCGAATATTAAAAGTCTAATATTTCTTTATATCCTACCTATATCTATACCTACGCTCTATAATATTTTCTACTCAAATAAAGTTATATAAGACATCTATAGCTATTTAAAGCTTTAAAAATTATAAAAATCGGTGTAGTAATTTAGAAGATATATCTTTATAAATAAATTTACCTACTAAATTATATACGCTAACGGCTAGAATAATTAGATTAATAATAAAAATCCTATTATTATTTATAAATTACCTATTCTACTACGTTACCTACTAACGTATCTAATATTAGTCTAAATAGGGGGAAATACCCGTCTTATTACCAGGTATATAACGCTATTAGAATAATCTATATCAGTCTATTAGTATATTAGCTAATACTATCGTATTTATAAGCTACCTACCTACTAAAACGTCTAATATACTCCCTACTATTCACGTCACCTACTAACGTGTCTAATATCGGTCTAAATAGGGGGTAATATCTATCTTATTACTAGGTATATAATACTATTAGAATGATCCATATCGCTATATAGATGTATAGGCTAATACTATTATATTTTATAGGCTACCTACCTACTAACGTGTCTAATATACTCCCTACTATTCACCTTACCTACTAACGTATCTAATATCAGTCTAAATAGGGGGTGATATCTATCTTATTACTAGGTATATAACACTATCAGAATGATCTATATCGCTGCATAGGTGCATAGGCTAATACTATTACATTTTACAGGCTACCTACCTACTAACGTGTCTAATATACTCCCTACTATTTACCTTACCTACTAACGTGTCTAATATACTCCCTACTATTCACGTCACCTACTAACGTGTCTAATATACTCCCTACTATTTACCTCACCTACTAACGTGTCTAATATCAGTCTAAATAGGGGGAAATATCCGTCTTATTACTAGGTATAGAATGCTATTAGAATAGGTGTATATATCTAATATAGCTAATGCTGTCGTATATATAAGCTACCTACCTACTAACGTGTCTAATATACTCCCTACTATTTACCTTACCTACTAACGTGTCTAATATCAGTCTAAATAGGGGTAATATCCGTCTCATTACTAGGTATATAACGCTATTAGAATAATCTATATCGGTCTATTAGTACATGTACAGGCTACCTACCTACCTATTACCCTACCTACTAACGTGTCTAATATCAGTCTGAATAGGGGGAAATATCTGTGTTACTAATAGCCTACTATATCTAATATACTCCCTACTATTTACTCTACCTACCAACGTGTCTAATATACTCCCTACTATCTACCCTACCTACTAACGTGTCTGATATCGGTCTGAATAGGGGGAAATATCCGTGTTATTAATAGCCTACTATATCTAATATACTCCCTACTATTCACGTCACCTACTAAACGCTAGGTAGTAGGAGTAATTTTCCGACGTAAAAATCTTGAATTTTTACAGGTATTTTCTAGTATCTATATATTATCTTTAAATCTATTATCCTTACTATATTCTAATATATTATCGTTATTATCTTCCTCTTCCTCTCTACTATTATTATATATATCGCGCTCTAGACTAACCGCGTCGAGTCGGTACTTTAAACTCGAGTCGGGTACCCGACTCGAGTCTTAGTAATTTAATACTAATTTCTAGTACTAAGTATTCGAGTCGGTACTAATAGTTAGTACTAAGTATTCAAGTCGGTACCTAGGTAGGTACTAAGTATTAGTACCGAAGTATTAACTCGAATCGCTAAGATATTTTTACTAGTAATACTTTCTATTTTTAGTAGTATTTCTTACTATATTCTCGTTTTTTTTCTTAATTATTATTATTATTACTACCTAGAGAATTCTTGAAAGTAAATAAGGTAATACAAGAAGGTAATACATATCCCTAGGAAACTAATAACTATGATATTAGGAATATTTTTTATTTATAATAATGTTTCATACTATATATAGGACTTACTAGTAGACTACTAAGAAGTATTATTATTACTAACTAGGTAATTCTTAATAGTAGATAAGGTAATATAAAAAGATAATAGCTAATTAGCTATTCCTATAGAAATAATAACTATAATATTACTAATATTTTCTATTTATAGTAGTATTTACTATTATATCTATATTTTACTACTATATTACTAAGTATTATTATTATTATTATTATTACCTAGCCTAATATAGGTAATTCTTTAAGGTAATATAAAAAGGTAATACATATCCCTAGGGAACTAAAGGGGTTATTAAAATTCTAATTAAAAAAAAATTATTTTTAGTATAGAGGTAATTCTAGAAAAAAACGGGTATCCCCTACTATTTTATTAGGGGCTTGGCGTCTTAGCGATACCTTGGCGATTCGAGTCGGGTTAACCCGATTCGCCAAGGTATCGAGGCCTTAGCGAGTCAATACCAGAAGTAGGTACCGAGTATTCAGGTCGGTACCCGGAGCTAGTACCGAGTATTCGGTCGGTACTAATTCTTAGTACTAAATCCGACTCGACGGTTAGTCTATCGCGCTCTTCCTAGCTTCTATAACTATTTCTACTTTTAGCTTACTTCTAAACTAAAGCTTCTAAGATACCCTATTAGTTAAAGAAGCTTATTAGTAATAGTAATTCAGCTACTAATAACTAAGTCTAATATATATATTTAAATAAAATCTATTATATAATAATAATAAAGTTTTAGGCCTACTAGTCTCTTTAAAGCTAGCCCCCTTTATAATTTAGAAGACTTATCCTCTTATGTTTACTTTTCTAGAAGTCTTTAAGATATTACTATATAGAATACCGCGGTACCCTCTAAGAGATATATACTACTACTTATATAATAGTAAGTAGTATAAAGTCTAGTACTACTACTGATTCTATAATATTATTACTTTAACTAAGTAACTCTAGCTTCTTCTTAAATAGTATTAGTACTTATACTAAGGCTATTAGTTATACTACTATAATATCCTTCTCTTCTACTAGCTTTAATATAACGGCTTTACTCTAACTAATAACTAGAATTAACCTATTCTAGCTCTAAGGGAGATATACTAATATTAGTTACTAGTATTTACTATCTATACTAGTCTCTTATCCTTACTAGCTAGTATCTTTAAACTTAGAGAGGAGATTAGGATTATTAATATTATTATAAATAAGTAACTACTACCTACTCTTTCTATTATATAACTAGTTATAGATAAGTTAAAAGATATTTACTTTAGGATCCTACTACTTATAAATCTTAATATAATTAGTAATATCCTAAAAGCTCTACTCTAACCGTACTATACTTCTAGTATATACCTAGAGTACTTACTCCCTAAGTAATTATTCTCTAGTTTAATAGCCGAGTTTAATAGCGAGCTGCGACTTTCTAGCCCGAAGTTAGTACTTCGATCCGCTATATTTACACCTACTTGTCTCCGCTTACCCGACCCCGCCCAAGCCTACGAGCGCCGTCCGAGACGCGGGCAAGGCGCATTTTCGATGGAGCTGATCTTACGACAGAGGTCTACGCCTGCGAGATCGATGTATATGGTAGGCGAGTATGGGACTGGCGGTGCGTGGCGGAAGACGAGCCAGTCGACTAAATCACGGATTTGCTCCGTCGTATTAATAACCTCTATCTTGATGTCCCTCATATTAAATTTAGGGGAGATATTATGAAAAAGTTAAGAGAGCGGATTCTCGCCGATGGTGGACTGCAGTACAGAGAGGGCGTCAACGCGGTCTATCACATGCTGCGAGCCACTTGCGTTTCGTCGTACGCGTTCAGGAGTCGCAGGCGGGTGCCGGATGAATTCCGCGTGTCGTGCGATGCACTACAGTGACGAAGGTAGTAGCCGTCGTGGGTCTTCTCTATCTAGAGGATTGAACTATACATACCATTGCACAATTAGCTTTCGCTTTCTCCTCACGCAGCCTCTTTCTGGGGACTCACCACTAAGGCTAGACTGCACCTGTTAGCGCCGGCGCTTTTACCGTATGCAAATTCAATGCGACTAGCGTACTGCAACACCCCGACCCGGACCCCGCCAAATTGAAAATAATCGCTGAGTTTATTAGAGTTATACTATACTACTTAATACTTAATACTTATAATAGATATCTAAATAGGCTAAAAGATATATATTTATCTATAGTATCTAATACTTTAATAATTATAGAAATCTATTTATATATATAGGAGATATAACTAATTTAATAGGTTTACCTACTAAATCTATATATCTTAGTATTACTTTACCTACTATACCTATACCTTACCTTCCTAATATACTCTACTAGTAATAATAACTTATAATAAAGAACTAAGTAAGTTAAAAGATATATATTTATCTATAGTATTTAATACTTTAAAAATTATAGAAATCCGTCTATATATATAGAAGATATAACGGATTTAATAAGTATATTAAACCTAAATTTTAGCTATAAATTATAGGGTCGTAGTTAGAGTCTTATAGTAGGCTAACTGTATTAAAACTATACACGCTAATTAGTACTAACCTTGTACTTACGCTAGTACCTTTAAATTTATCGCCCTACCTAGAAGGTATATTAGTAAATTAGGGACTTATATAGAAAATCTAAAGCTGGAAAATCCGCTAAAAGCGTATTTTCCAGGTAAAATACTAGAAATTAGCCTAAAAGTCCTAAATATAAAAAATCTGGATTTAAAGCCTTAAATCCGTGATTTTCCTCTAGTACTAGGAAGAAATAGGAAGCTTATTAGAGTTATAATAGCTATATTATTAACGCTAGCGTAATATAGGTTATAGTTACAGTCGATTCATATAATTTATATACGCGTAGAGTAATTCCCTAGCCTAGCCCTATATTCTATACTTATATTACGCCCTACTATTAATTCTTACTAAGTACTACTAGTTAGACTAACCGCGTTAGTTCTATTTAGAACCGAATTTATAATTATTATATAACGCTAAACCTATATAGGGTATAAGCTAGCTATAAATAGTTTAGCGAGTCGAATTAATACTAAAATCTAGTACTAGGTACTAAAAAAATAGTTAGTCTACTACTAGTATTATTAATTACTAATAAGACTTAGTTACTTATTAGAATTCCCTAGTTAGTACTAGCTCTATATAGTTATTATATTATAGCTAATTAGTAGGACTTATCCTCTATTAGTCCTATTACCTAGTATTTTTAAAAGTTACTAAATACGTATTTAGTAACTTATAGTATTATTCCTAGCCCTAGGGCTAATATATAAGCGCAGCTAGTTATATATAGAAACGTATATTTTTATATTATAGTAGTTTGTAAAGCTATTAATTTAATACTAGTAGCCTGTAAATTATTAAACGTCCCTTACTAAAATTAGGTAGTAAAGCTTTAATAATATACAATTATATTTATAGGCTATATAACTCTTATTTAATATCTAAATAAGTTATATAAAGCTATAGACTATCTTATATATCTAATCCTTAGTATTTTAGGCCCGGCTTATAATCCTACTATTACTACCCTTACTATTATTATAATTCCACCTATTATACTAGCTATTAGGGAGTATATTAGATATAAGTTTAAGCTTAGCTATAATAATAATTAGATTACTACTATATATAAGGTTAATATTAGTACCTTAAATTATATAAGATATACCTAGAATAACTAGGATATAGTCTATATCCTATTCCTAGTACCTTAGATAGGACGTAATCGTCTTATTAATAACTTATTATAAGAGGAGCTCCTTATATACCTAGACTAATACCTAATAGCTTATCTAAATAAAATAGCCTAGTTCCTTTATAATATATTTAGGGTCTTAGTTAATAACTTAATAATCTAGTAGTATCTATAGTAGTTAGGCTAGTTAAGGAAGAATATAAGGAAGATAGCTTAATAGCGTAATTAAGACCTTAGGAACTTATAGTTTATACAGCTAGCTAGCTAGTAAGCTAACTAACTTATCTTCCTTAATAAGAGTACTATATATAAGCGTACTAGTAAGAGACTTTATTAGCTACTTTTATACTTAATTACTAAGGGTAAGATCCTAGGTAATAGGTATTATAGATAGGTACCTCTTAATAGAATGCTATATTAGATATAGAGCTTAAAATAGTTAAAGAGATAAAGTATCCTACCTATATTTATAATTAATAGCTACCTCTTATACCTTATTTACTAAGGCTCTATTAAAGCCCTTATATTTAATAACTTTATTTACTCCTAGGTTCTCCCTTACTATAGCTATATTACTAATAGTAATCTATTATTAATAATTATAGTTAATAATATAAGTATTTATTAGAACCTAGAGCTAGTTAATATAATAGATAAGGCTAGAGTTAAGTTAGCTTATTTACCCCTATATTTACTAGATCTAAATCCTATTAAGACGTTATTTACTATTCTAAAGGGCTAGATTAAGAAATATTAGGATATTACTATTATATATAAAGAAGATAGATAATATAAGTACTTTTTAGAGCTTATAATAAAGGCCTAGATAGGGTAGGTAAACTCTAGTAACCTATTCTAAAAGTTAGGTATTATATATAAGGGATAGTATATAGAAGGTAGAGATTATAAGCTAATCTAGTACTATATACTCTCTAAATACTATATAAAGGCTCGCTACTACTATAATAGTTAAGTATCTAAATAGTCTAACCTATTAGACTTAGTAGGACTAAGTAGTTAATTATTATATATATTATTATAGTTATTAAACCCCTTACTATCTACGCCCTTATCCTACTTAATATTTATAAGGATATAGCTATATTAATATCCTAATCTAGGTAGTAGAGTAACCTTACTAGGTAGGGTAATAGGAGGTCTAGCTAAATACTTATAATAATAAGGTAACGGCCTATTAGGAAGCCTAGTTATAAATTAATTATATAATATAGTCCTATTTCTTTTATAACCCTATTAGCTAATACCTCTAGTTAGATATATACTAATATTATACTTAATATTAAGGGTAATCTATAACTCTCTATTAGACTTCTACTCTTATATTAAGTTTATTATAAGGCCTTTATTTATAAGCTTATTATATATATTATCTAGGTTAATAATCTTATTTATAAGCCTACTCCTTTTTATCTACTTAATAAACTTAATAAGATTATTCTTAATAAGGCTACTCTAGATATCTATTAGAGGTACTAGTATAGTAGAAGGTCTTAGAGTATAGGAGGCTCTTATTAGCACTATTATAAACTATAATTAAAGGCTAGATAGCTCTTATACTTACTCTTTAAGCTCCTTCTATAGCTCTAAGGTTTATATATTTTATAAGGTAAGTAGGAGGGTAGGTAGTAGGGTTAGTAGTAGGGTTAATAGGAGCTAAATTAATAGGGTAAAAGCTCTATTATAGAGAAGATATAATATAAGAGTAGGTTATTAGAATACTCCTTTAAAAATATTATACTAATTATATAAGGGAGCCGCCTAGGGGTAACTTCTAAACAGGAAAGGTAATCCTATTTATTACTCCTTTAGTTACTCCTTCTCTTTTAACTTTATCTACTTTTTTATATATACCCTTATATCTCTTATAAGTATAACTAGAGGAGTCTACTTTATAATCCTTATTATATTCTCTTATAATATAATATTAGTCTAGAGTATTACCTATTTTATTATAAAGAAGATATAGTTTAAATTATTATTAATCTAGTAGAATACTTTAAGTATTATATTATTTAAATACCTTTTATTAGTATATTTCCATATTAATAATATCTCTTTATATAACTTCTTAGTAGGGCTCTTATTCCTAATTTTATACTTTTAAATAAGAGCTTTTATAGGATTACTAGGAGTAGGAGTTATAATATAGCTACTAAGGTAAATAAATTATTATTAAGTTATTAAAGTTATTATAAAAGTATTATTTATAGGCTAAATATAAAATCTAAATATAATATTAATATTAAAGCTACTAAAACCTTTATTATAATAGACTTAGATCTCCTACTTTATACTTTACTACTAGTAAAGATCTTAGATATTAATTATATATTAATATATCTTAGGTAACTTACTATAACTTATAATTATCTTAATTAATATTAAATAAACCTTAATAAGATAGTTAAGTAAGAGTATTTATATAAGATATTCTTATTTAGACTTTTATACTTTAAAAGAGGTTTAACTATAACTTAGATCTTATATATAAGACTACTTCTTAATTATATTTTTTAGAGTATTATTTTTAAGGATTAATTTTAGGTATATCTTAAACCTTACTAACTTAGGCTCCTTAATTTCTATAGTTTATAAAGGTAATAAGGAATTATTTATAATAGTAACTTATAAGGGATATATAAAATTATCTATAATAATAACTTAAGAGAGAGAAATAGCCCTAGCTTTTCTAGTTATAATAGTAGTATAAGTAGTAATAATATAATTTCTAATCTTAGTTAAATTATACTTAAAATTAAGGTTTTTACCCCTATTAGATTTAAGACCTAATATATTATTAATTATAAAATTAGTAGTATTATTTAGAGCTAAAGTTTATAAGTTACTTACTCTTATAAATAGATTACTAGCCTTATTCTTAAGCTTATATTACTAAGTAGCCTAATTAGGATACTAGGAGCTAGATAAATAATCTTATATAGATTCTACCTTATTTCTCCTCCTATCCTTTAGTAAATAATAGCTAAGTAACTATAACTAGATAGAGGGTATAGAATATCTAGAGGGTAATCTAAAGGGTATTAATAGTATTTATCTTAAAGTATTTATAGCTTATTACTTTAGATTTAATATCTATTCTAAGGTCGGCTAGAAGTTCTAACTTAAAGGTAGAAGAGAAGGAGAAGAAGGTAGAGGTATACTTAATTATAGTATATTAGGAGGTAAAGGTAAATTTAATAGGAGTAAAGGTAAATTTAATAGGAGTAAATTAGGAAGAAGGGATATATTATAAGACCTTACTAGTAGTTTAAGCCTATAAGTTATAAATAAGATATTTATAACTAAGCTTAGGGCTTTATAAGAAGTCTAAGTAATAGTAATCTTATCTTAAAAGTACCTCTTAGAGTACCTCTACTAGTAGTTAATATACTAGGTATAATATTAGGCCCTAAAATAGTACTCCTAGTCTTAGCTATAGTATCCTTAAGCTTATTATTAGATATACGCTTTTAGGTACCTCTCCCTTAAAGTTAAGGCTTACTTATTAACTATAATTTAAGTTATAAACTAGGCTTATAATAGGCTTCTATCTACTTAGATCTAAGTAGCTACTTATTATACTAGGGAGTTATAGTAAGTATATTAGAAGTAGTAGTAGTAGTAAACTTTAAAAGGATAAGATATAAGGTAGTAGAAGACTATATAAGTAGTAAGTAGGCTAGTTAATTATACTACTATAAAGCTACTATATAGATAGTATATTACTATATATTATTAAGACCTAGTTACCTAGTAGGAATAATAATAGTATAGTAGTAATAGCGGGATAGTAGGATTATAAGCTAGGACTAAAATACTAAGGATTAGATATATAGGATAATTTATAGCTTTATTTAGATATTAAATAAGAGTTATATAGCTTATAAACGCGATCGTATATCGTTAAGGCTTTACTACCTAATTTTAGTAGGGGACGTTCGATAATTTACGGGCCACTAGTGTTAAATTAATGGCTTTGCAAACTACTATATTCCAGCTCCCTAGTTTGCCGATGCAGTATGTTTTCATTTCTGCATTTGCAAGACGATGATATACTAAGCACTTCAATTGACGGAATCACCTTTAATTGCTGATACTTTTTTTTTTCGGCTCGAGATGGCACTAGCATATCTCGCGCAGTGTGCAAGCTGTAGGACGGACGCAACAATGAGGTGTGTTGTCTGCATGGACGCGCCAGAGTACCAGCCTGAAGATTCTGTCGGTAGTGTCTACTGTAACCGTGACTGCCAGAAAGGATACTAGCCAAAGCATAAAGCCCATTGCCGCGCCCTAGGACAACGAAAGAAGCTCCTTCAAACAGCTGATATACTCAAGGCCGCCCTGTCAATATACAGAGAGGTTATATACGATATCAATCTAATAAAGTTATAGTTTTAAAATAGGGTCCTCTACCTTTATTAGAATTAAAGACTAGACTAACCGCGTTAGTTCTATATAGAACCGAATTCATATATATTATATAATGCTAAACCTATACAGGTAATAAGCTAGCTGTAAGTAGTTTAGCGAGTCGAGTTAATACTAAAAATTACCCCTAAGTACTGAAAAAACAGTTAGTCTACCCTAAGATTATTACCTAAGTAACTTAAGATTTATATTTTATAGAGGTAGCCTTAACTATTAAAGTATTAGATATCTATATTAGAAAGCTACTAATTCTAATAAAGCTTATTCCTAGCCTAGACTCTAGTAATATACTATATATAGTATTAAAAGTAGGATAATTATTTACTAGTAAAGTATAAAAATTCTTAATATAATAGGCTACTAATATAGATTTAAAGAGGTTCTTATCCCCTTTAAGAAGTACCTTATAGATAAATTATACTAAATTTTAAATAAGCCTACTACTTATAATATAACTAAAATAAAAGACTTAAACTACTTCTTAACTCTTTTATTTCTAGATAGGACCTAAGTATAGCGGGAGGATAAAAAGCTAGAGTAATAAGCTCGCCTATACTTTACTATCTTTACTAACACGCACGTCAGTAAGAATATCCTTGATGACTCTACCGCCGAGTTTAATGATAAATTGAATAGCTTTGTGCATGAGTTGAAGTTGCATATGCTAAATCTTGGCGGTTCTGGATGACAGGCCAATGCTCCGCGAATCAGCTGGGTACACATGGCTTACCCCGCCTGCCGTGCATATGCAGGTCTCTCTCACACCCAAGAACCACTATATACTTCAACAGACTGCACCTTCCTATCAATGATATCTGGATTGTAAGCATCCCCTAGCCGCCTTCATTCTTCTCGTAATTATGGCCGAACAGCCAGCGTTGCCGCTCCGTGAAAGATTCGGGGAGTGGATAACGGATGCTAAGGAGAGAAAAGGCGAGGACATCGACGCGGTAAAGAAGAAGCGGCTCAAGGAAGCCAACAAACTTGCACGCGATACATTGCCCGTAAAAGAGGAGGAGCGTTGCGCTCGGATCTCTCGAGCCTTGAAGAAGGTCGGTAGTGGCAATAAGAAATCACTCCCAGAGGTGCGCTCCGGTCGCAAGAAGTCAAGACCAGGAGAAACTGTACCTCTGCCTACACCCCCAAGATCTCCGGTTACATCCAATGGCTCATCGAGGGCGTCAATTGATACTACACCCATAACCGACGTGGATGAGTTTCAAGACATTGAAGACATGCGCGCCTCTCTTCGTCATCATGAAGCCGAAATCGCGTCACTTCGACTTCAAGTCAAGGATACAAAAGTAGAGGTCCAGGAACTCCGTAAGAGATATCGGATAGCGTCGGAAGAAGTCACAAATGCGGTGTGCCGAGGCGATGACGAAAACGTCAAGAAGTCCACGAAGCTAGAAGAATACCTGCTGAAACAGCTTAAGCAGAAGAATCAAATGATCGACGAGCTTGGAGACGAGATTGTGGAGAGAAAAGAACGAGAGGGAGAGGTGAGGGAGAAACTGGCGGAGGTGGAAGGAAGGTATAAAGTGCGGAGTGTCATACCGACTGGAAAAGAGAAGCCCGTCAGCGACGGTTGGAGCTCAAAAGAGAAGTTCGATACGATAGGGATGGGTAAGCCAAAGAAAGATAAGACTATTGGAAAGGTAAGCACAAGCTGGGAGTTTCGGCGCAAGAAGGGGGAGCTGGAGACACCACTTACCGCGGGGTATCAAATGCTGCGGGCAGCACGATGGAGGTAAGGTAGATGCAACATACCTTTCCTCCTTTGCGTAAGGTCACTATGAATGTCCCGATTACCTGTGGCATCTGCAATAATAGCAAAAATTCCATTTCTTGATTCTTGCCACTAATATCAAGCCTACGTTCTCCTACATGACGCAATGCATGGCAATGCGCGTCTACTGCGTCTAAGGATTTATCCAGCCTGCCCGTGTCGCTTTGTGAGGCTTCGAACCTCGCTGTGTCCGGCCTTGTGCCTCAAACTCCCGTAGCAATCGCCGGGCGTTCCCCAACTCGCTCCCACGCAGCCAGCCATCCTTCCAGCGTACTCCGTATTCGTAGCCTTTCCCTACCCGTCTCTTACCGAGAATCTTCTTAATCTCCCATTCCTTCTCTTCAAGTACGTAAATTCGGGCCTTAGATTGCTGGGAAGGCGGCGGAGAGCCGGCGCTGGGAGGGCTTGCGACCACCAGTATTCTGTCCTCGCTTTTTTGGCAACGTGCCTATCTGAACACAGGTGTAGAGCGACGTTGTTCGATCGACAGGTTAGACGGGGGTTTAGGCGTAGTGGGAGCCATTCGGCAAACGTGCGTCTTTGGCTCGTCCCTCGGGCGGGTGTTGAGGAGGTGCGTAATTTGAGTCTCTGGCTCAACTGGTCTGTTCGTTGTTATCCTCTACCGTGAGAGGGTTGTCTGAAGAATGTCAGGGAAAAGGAACGCACAGTAGGGTTCACCTTGAGATCGCCAGGTCCATTAGGTTGAATGAACTGGATTGTACTCTCGCCTTGCTGGAAGTCGTGCAGCGTACTGCTGGGCACCTGCCCATTGGAAGTTCGAGAAACCTGCTAAGCGGCACCCCCCCTGCCTAGCGAATGGTTCAGTTAGCGGCCGTGATTTACGCTCTCGTAACAATCCATAACAACAACAATTGCCTCGAGGTTACCGTCCAGCTGAGTCGGTATGCCTATTCCGATCCCTCTGAGTGTCTAGGCTCTACCCCGTATACTACCAGCCAGCTTCCATTATCTCGGTAATTTAAGTTCTCTCTAAGCTCTTAAAGATTTTAGAAAGGAATTTAATATCCCTTATAATAAGATTAACTATACGTATAATCTTACCTCTATCCTAGTAGACCTAGTTATTATTCTAGAGCGGTTAAAGATAAGAATATCTTATAAATATAGATATCCGTTCCTATAATTTCTAGGTCGCTATAAAATATTATAGGTAGTAGATAAGCTTATCTAATTTATAACTAATAGTATATAAAGTATTTATATTATAACTATTCTAGATATATTCTCCTTTAAGCCTAATAATAAGAGTTATATACTAGATAAATAATATTATTAGCTTTTAGTAGAGATTCTAAGAGCTAAGAAACTAAAAGTAGTTATTATTTATTATAGGTATAAATATAAGGATTCTTAATAGAAGTAATTTTAACTCCCTTATAAAGAGTATAAGTTTATATAAAGAAAGTTTTAAGCTAGTAGAAATTATAGAATAATAATACTATAATCTCTTTATTTATTATTAGCTATTAACTATACTACTTATAAATCTAATTACTATTCTCTCTTAATTTACTACTTTATTATAGTATTTACTAAACTAAGTAGAGTATTCTAGCTTTATAAGGATATAAAGGAAATTCGTTAACTATATATAAAGAAAAGATATATCCTCTCTTTATATAAGCTATATTACTTTTACTAATTACTCTTTTAATAAGAGGGATAACTAGAAGCTCTTAAGCTAGGACGTACTAATCTACCTAATATAAGTATTAGAACGGTAATACGGCGATTTATAAGGAGGATATCTAGTAATATTTATAGAATAGTTAGGATATAAGGTACTTAGAAGAAAAACTAAAATACTTTTAATTATATATAATTAGCTAGAATATCTAGTAGGATAATCTTATATATTTAGCGCCCTTAGTATAATAGAGGCTATTTTATTTTTATAGAAGGAGTATTTTAAAATAGATCCTCTTTATAAATAAGTTATAATATTACTACTCCTTAGAGGTAGTAAATAGTAGGGGTAGTTCTTAATAGCGAACTATAACCTTCTAATAATAGAGGAGCTCTCTAAATTTTAAATTAGTAGCTCTAAGTTTCCTAGCTAGATAACTATTAGGCCGTACTCGCTAGAGATCTTTAAGGCTAATAAACGAGTGGTTATATATATTTTAAACGCTCTTACATTAGAGGACAGGGAAGAGGTAGGGAAGACTTACCTATTAAGTAGTATATAATAAGATTACCGACCTTATTAATATATAGAACTTACTTATCGATAAGTATATCTATATATCCCCGCTAACTTAACTTTCTCGCGCTTTAGAAATTTAAAAAATAGCTACTTAATATATAATTCTAGCTAAAATCATTAGACGGGAGAAGTACTGTTTAGATGGACTAAAAGAAAAAAAACACGAAGATTTCACTCTCCTGCGCTTCTACCTCCAACCCCTTATCTCTGTATAGGTTCGATCATTGTTTTGAATGTGGGATGGATTCCTTGATCTGCAAGGGAATGCGCTCTGGAACTGCACTATACACATCGTCAGAGACAGCTATTATACTCGGAAAACCAGACAGAAGGTTTATCCTCCTACATTATTCACGGAATTCTTTCGCTATACGTAACAGGCAACGTCTCCAAGAATTCGCTATTACACCGAAACGTTTAATTGAGCTACCTTTTCGAACGTGGTATCCCCGTTACTTCCTTGCAGGAACGCCTACGGTATTTTTGTCTTACGGTAAAAGGATATGTAAAGAGCGAACTACCTATCTGCCTATTCGAAGAGCTATCCTACTTTCCCCTTCTTTAGTCACCGCGGTCGCTACGATGGTCGATCCGAGTCATCGCTTACGCAAAAAGTTTTAGTATCTGTTATTATAGCCATTCCGTAACTGCTTCTACAGCTGGAGATTCAGCAGAGGTAAGCTTTGTCTTCTTATGTTTCCCTTTCTTGCCCTTCGCTCGGATAGATTGACTAAAGATGGCCGGTCCTGGTTCCTGAAGGATGCCGTTAGCTCCGCGAGAGATTTCGAAGGAGAGTATTTACCGCTGCTTCCTCGAACTTTTCTGTCGAAAAATTTCCCCAAGTTTCAATGGCGTTGCTGATAACCTGTCATACATCAGCATTTCGTACAGCTTGGACGAGGAAATGGCCTACCCGTTTCGGTACATCTTCAACAGATTCAAATGCAGTAACTTCTTTCGGCGACGCCGTGGGCATAGGTTCATCAAATGAATCCTCTGTTAGACTTCGAACACTCCTGATCACCTCATCCGAGCGACAAGAGGCATTCTCGTCGTCATTGACTAAGTCCTCCCTTGACGAGGTTCCAGGAAAATCAATCTGCTCTTTCACGCCTTCGCCCTTATTCTTAGCCATTCTTGATCAATCCGTGTCATCAATGGACAGACAAACCTGAAATTTCCCGAGACACGTATTGTTTGCAGATGCGATACCCAGCCTCCAATGTCCGAAGTTTTCGCGTCAATTCCTGTCTCTGAAGTATTCTGGCTTCGGATTCGGAGGCGATCTTCTTCACAAGGTCTGACTCCATGGAAAAAACGGACTCTGGGCAGAACATACGTGGCACCTGGTTGACGATAGTCTCCTGAATCACGAGGCTTGGAACATTGTCCAGGAAGACTTTCATAGCAGTCTCAGCCAACAGTCAGTAATGAGGCACTTGTAGAACGATCAGGTGCAAACCTTGTAGAAAGCGTTCATGTTGTCGAAGATGCCCTCTGCGGCTTTCCGGTTCATGTCGGGCGCTTCTTCAAGTTGCATGGCCGACATGAGAAGCTGGATATCCCCCTGGTTGACTTCATTTCGTTGTGAGAAGATCTCATGCAGCTTTTCCTCGATGCGAGGGTGTCTACGAGCTTTTTCTAGAGCCACCAAAGTTTCTTGGAAGTAATGATTGAGCGTGGCCGGGTGGTCTTTATAAACTGCAATAAGCTCGGTGAGTTTCGAACAAGCAAGGTGAAGCTTTTCATCCATGATGGGCTCAAGCAGCTCAGAAAACAGAGCCTGGGTGACTTCCGTATCCGCCAAGTGCTGCAAGACCTGCGCAAGAAAAGCGTTCGTGCTTTCCCAGACCGAGCGGATGTGGGAGCGGGCGATACCTTCCCAAGGCTCACTGTATTGTCTGAAGACTTCACCGACGAGTAATGGATTCACAAGCCCAGGAAGCTAGACTACAGTCAGCCTGTGTATGAGACGCGATGTGTGAACCGAATGTGTAGTTACCTCTCTTCCGCGACTTATGCGCAGTAAATCTTGGATTTTGTCGATCGCCTCTTCCCGAGTACGATACTTGCTGCTGCTCTCTCTTACTGACTTTCTGCCCTTGCCTTCCGAAATGATCCACCGCGCTCCGTTTTCTCGAAGGCTGGTCCCGAAGTTATCGTGAGAGTTGGCAATAACAGCGCACAGACGTCTCTTTGCTGGTAAGCGGTCCGCAAAGAAAGAATTACTATACTGGCCGTTGATAGCATCCTTTGAGAGAATTTGGAATTCCTGACTGATTCTTATCAAGAAAGCTCTTTGCTCCTCAGGTGTGACGCGACTCGGGCCAAGCTTGTCCAGCACATCCCTTGTTTTCGCAATACCGGACCTAATATCTTCAACGAGTTTGGGGAGTTCAGATTGGACTTGGCGAAAGAGAACTTGGCTGAGACGATGGCGCAGACTTGCAATTCCAACACTGGACGGCGGTAGAGATTTGAAATTGCTTTTTTCGAAGAACAGTGACTCCTCGCTATCTCTATCCTTTGTTTCTTCCTCCCCGGCTCCTAGATCGAGATTCCTGACCACATGCCAGCCGCGCTCGAACTTGATGTCCTCATTTCGCGCAAGAGCCAGGAAGTCTCTTTCTAAGGTAGTCCCAGTCCGCAAGGTATCCGGCTTGGTTATGATGCCGATGGTACGCTCCCCGTCTCGGTCGACCTCGCGAGCCTTTGTGAGGACAATTTGGTTGGCGAACTCGTTCATAGCAGATACCACGGCCAGGATGATACTTCTTTCACTTTTCATGTAAGATTCGACAAGCTTGTGAACTAGTCTGACGTCGGGGGCGCTTTGTTTTTTATTCTCAGAATGGATCAGACCTGGCAAATCTACCACCGTTAACTGGGGTTGGGCTGGACCAGAGACCTCAACACGTAGAATGTCTTCCGAAAATGCTCGACTCCCAAGGACATCCAGACCCATCGCCTGCTTGGCTTTGTCGAACAACGCAGGGAATTCTTCAGGAGTTGAGAGGTCATGATGAAAGCCCGAAAGACTTGCTCGTTCCTGGGAAGACCTGCTCTTCCCCGGCACCTGCAAAATCACGCGTCAGTGCTTATCAAGCATCACGACAATCCCATGTGACTAACCAGAGACACTGCTATAGACTCATCCGTAGCTCGACGTAAAATGACTTCCGTAGCAAATCTGGTGCAGAGAGTGTCTTTGCGAGGAAAAGGCACACCAGAGATGGCTTCAAGGACCGAGCTCTTGCCACTAGACTGATCTCCGCAGACTATCAACTGCGGAAGGGCCGTGTACTCGCTCAAGCCTTCTGCTCGCAGTGCGTCAATGACATCCAGGAGTTCAATCTGCCCTTGCGTCTGCAGATCTTCCAGCTTTGCAGGATCGGCGACAACAATCATTCTGATGGTAGTTATCTTTTGCTAGTGAGAATGGTTTGAAGGTCAGAAACAAGTAGGTTTTTGCTCGAGTTTGAAAGAGGAAATGGTATATCTCGACGGTGGTATATGAACCGGAATCTGCAAGGCCTATTGCTAAGGAGGCAAAAGTGTGAAGTGGCTGCCATCCAAGAACCGCCCGGCCTCTAATTTGATTTGTCCAAATTTGTTGAGACTTGCAACCTTCGGATATTCTGGTCCGCTTTCCGGTCTGATAAGGCTGCATGAGTGTAAATGACCCCACCACGAATTCCTGTCCTTGAAGTGCCAGAGCACCTAAGAGACCCTCGCGGTACCAGATCATAGGTCGGACCGAACACTGCCAGAAAAAAAGAGGTGGGCGGCTTTCAGGAGATGCCCCACGCAAGTTCCCCGAACTCTTTCTAGCATAGAGCAATCACCCTTCCCAGACATGAAGTAGGGCAGATTTGATGGATGCATTCTGCATCCGTCGCACGATCGAAAATCAGCTCGCTCATCGGCCTTAGAAGCTACCTGCTTCCCTCTCGATTCGCATTTGACGAATGTGAATCGACGGAGTAGATCCGCTCGGTGAGCTGGCCAGGAATGCAAGCCGAGTGTACGTGGACGCGCATGAAACGAGGTCATTCACGTAGAATCAAAACCATAAATAGAATTCCAGTGTCAAGGAGTCGCAATCATTTTGTAAGTGGCAAGTGTCCCCAGCCGAAGATGAATTATCGGAAATATTTCCGTTAACGCCCACTGCTTTTAGCGTGTATAATTTTAATGTCATTAGCCTGCTATAAGACCCTAACTATAACCCCGCGCCAAACCTACTTAGTTTTATTAGTAAAACCCTACTAAATATTATCTTATAATTATTAGAGTACGACCTAATTAGGTAATTATAAAGCTATTAGTATTTAGTACCTTATTAACTAATTAGTATAATAGCTCTAGATCTACCTCCCTACCTCCCTTATTACCTATCCTAAAGTAGTTATAAAAGTCACTTATACGTTTATAAGAATAGGCTTCTAATAGGAAAGGAATCTTTATATATATAAGTAGATAATAGTCCCTTATTATTTATACTATCTAGGCTAGAGTTACTTAATAATACCTACTACTCTTAATACTCTACTTAATTATTAGCGTTAGAAATTATAGCTATTTTAGGAAGAGCTAGCCTATTACTTAGTAGAGGAATAGGATATATCTATTTACTAATCTACTATCTTATAAGCTCTAAAAGATGCTAAGATATCTTATAAGACTAGTTAATATATAGGCCCTTAGAGTTAAGAGCTTTAGGTCGCCTAGTAAGCCTTTACTAGTAAGGTAAAAATAGAGTAGCTTATCTTTATTAATAAGTCCTTATTTAAGCTCTAGATAATATAGTAATCTATAGCGTATATACCTATTAATAATCCTACTTACTATTATAGTAATATAAGACGAGGTAATTTATATAGTATTCTACCTATATATATTACTAAGGATTACCTTCCATGTACTAGTATTAAGAAGGGCTGGTATTTAAAGGAGGAGATTATTAACTAGCTAATTAATAAGCTACTACTATTATATAATAAGTATCCTTAGGAGTAAAGTATTATTATTCTAGATAATATTAGTATTTATATTAGTATATAAATTATTAAGGCTATTAAATAGAAGGGCTATCTTATTAAGTACCTACCTTCCTACTTATTAGACTATAACCCTATTAAGCTTATATTTAGTATACTTAAGGCCTAGATAAGATATTATTTTAAGAGCTTTTACCCTATCTTTTAGAATAACTTTAAGGGCTTCTTAAGGTATACTATTAAGTATAGTAGATATAATAGGTTTATAAAGGAGTACTTTAAATATAATAAGGTAGAAGTATTTAAATAAGAAATAGCCTAGTAGTAGAGGTCTTAATTTTATTATTTATATTAATAGATAACTAAAGATACTATACTTCTTAAAAACCTCCTCTTAGCTATTTACTACCTCCTTATTATCTACCTCCTTACTATTAACCTCTTCCTATACTAGCTAGCCTACGGGTATACTAACACTCCTCCCTCTAGAGCTTCTTAAACTAACTTAGTTCATCTTTTAGCTTCTAAATAATACTATTAGGAAGCCTAGTATTAATAGATCTAGTATAAATATATAATAAGGTATCCTCTATACTCTTAATATTATTAATACCCTAACCTTTATAAGTAATCTTAGCCTAAATCTAATAGTATTATAGCTTTTAGTCTTAATAATCTATCCTATCCTTCTTTTACTACTAGAATACTTTTAGAATATTATTATCCTTATTTAGTTTACTAATAGGACTAGAATACTCGCGAGGGTCTTAAGCTCTTACCGCGGATAGAGTAGGTTACGACTATTAGTTAGGCGTAGGCGAGTAAGAATAGTTATATAATAGAGGCTAGTATAAGGAAGGATATAACGGTAGATATAAGTATACTAGAGGAGGAGGAGGAAGCTATAGCTATATAGCTACTTATTATATAAACTATTAATAACCCTTACTTATTATAGACTTTATACTCTTTATAGTATTAAACTTTATCTATTAGGCTATTATCTCTTTTATCTACTCTATTACTAACTTCTTCTTACTAAGCTTCTTATCTTCCCCCTCTTAGCCTTAACTAAGGAGCGACTTAATAATAAGATATAGTAGTTTATATTTAATAGTCTTACTAAAGGTAATTATACTTACCTACCTCTTATATTATATAGTATTTAAATAGTAATATTTACTATTATTATTAATCTAGTAATAGCCCTTATAGCTATAGGTCGTATTATAGTACTTCTACCTTATAATAAGCTTCTTACTATTATCGCTAAGGGACTTATTATAATTATAAATAATAGTATAAGCTTATTCTAGATTATTAGTCCTAGTACGCTAATAAGATAGTAACTAACTAGGGCTATTAACCTCCTAAAGACTCCTTATTAAACTAGCTTAGCTAGTAATTATAAGAGATATATCTAGAATATAACTATAGTACTTCTTTTATTACTCTATAATTATAGTCTTAATACGCGACTCCTATTTATTAATAGTTAAGTCTTTTAAGTTAAAGAATTAATAAGTCGCTTTATAATATACTAATTTAACTTAGCCTAAAATATTAGCTATTTTAGTAATGCCTTTATTAGCTATTACCTTATTAATCTTAATGTCTAATAGGTAGCTATTAACGCTTCCTTTCTTAAATAACTTATTAATCTTATTAGCTTATATATATTAGATATATAAACTAGACTCTACCCTTAGATAAGTATTAATAGAATAGTTATAAGGTCTATTCTTCTACTCCTTATCCCTCTTTATCGCCTTAAGGGGTTTAGGTAAGTATAACTTATAGATAAAATTAGTCTTATTAAGGAGCTCTTTAATTATTATCCTTATCTACCGCTCCTTATATTTATCCTTATTAGTCTAATAACGCTATATCTCCTTTTTAAGCTTAAGAAGCTCCTTTTTATAACGTAGCTAGGCTAGTTTACCCTCTATTTTAGTAATATATTATTCCTCCTCCTTATAGTAATAAGCCTCCTCTTTTTACGCCTATTTTATAGCTACCTACTCCTCTTACGCCGCCTTCTTCTAAGCCTAAATATAAGCTCGCTTCTTAACCTTCTTCTACTTCTTAATCTCCTTCTTACTAGTAGTAGCGGCGGTAATAGTATTACTCTATTTATTAGTAAAGCTAATATAGTAAGAGGTATTAATAGTAGAGGCTACCTAGTAAGTACTTTAGGGTATTAGAAATACTAATAACTAAGTATATAGGCTATATAAGAGCCTTAGGTAATAGTAAGGGTTTTAGGTGATATTATAATAAAAATATAGTATAAATATAAGAGTTACTTAAATTTAGTAGGGTTTTACTAATAAAACTAAGTAGTTTTAGCGTAGGGTTATAGTTAGGGTCTTATAGCAGGCTAATAACATTAAAATTACATACGCTAATTACCTATTAAAATACTACTAGCTACCGACTAATATATATAGGGCTACTTATAAGTTAGCGACCCTATTAGCTAATACGTATAGTAAGTATGAAAAAGGGGGTTTTACTATACTAGAAGAAAGCTTGTCGTGTAATATTAGAAAAGCTATCCTTTATCTAACTATACTATATAACTTGCAAGCTGGAATCAAGTACTATTTCCTAACTTGAACTAATTAGGTAAAGACCGTAGTAATATCCTGTAATCTAGTCCTTCTACTAGCTTACGTAGAGAATATATAATAGAAATAACGTCGTCTTTACTATATACACGTAACTCCCGTAGCTATCTAGTACTACTAAATTCTACTATTATATCGCGCTTATATAGTATATTAAGGAGGCTTATAATAGGAATAGTCTCGCTTTATTAGACGGAACGTTCTATACGGTATTCTAAGATAATCTAGTAATAACCTAAGTTAGTACAAAGCTTATATAAGGCGTCCTAGGACTATAAGTTATAGAAGGATTTATCTTATAAAATTATAAGATAAATTTATAGCGTTCTTACTTTAAACGCGTAGAAGTTAGAGGATATTTTACGCTAGACTAGCTAACCTTTTATAAGGAGAAGGCGTAAAATAGTAGAGCTAATAGTTTCCTTAGGAAATATAAACCTAGGAAGCCTATTCAATAGGGATAGATTATATATAATAGCTGTAAAGCTCCTTTCCTATTATAACTAAAGGGATTTAATTCTATCCTTATTTACAGTCGCGTTAGCTATCTTTCTAGTATAGGGAATAAGCGAATCTTTCCGTAATATAATATTATTTTAAGGAGGAGATATAAGGTCTTTAAGCTATATAAATCCTTAGCTAACTAATTTATAAGTACTAGTTATAGATTAATTTAACTAGGAATAGATTATAGATTAGAGGATTATACTCTTATAAGGATTTAGGTATAATCTTCTAGTTAATTAAACTTTACGAAGTAGGGCCTTTTTAACTACTAAGATGAAATTCTATATTATAGTAAGTATATTACTATTAGCGTTTCTAATACTCTTCCTTTTACTAGGTAATACCTATTTTTTATAGAGTCTTCTATACGTGCTTAGAATAATATACTATCTATTTTAAAGAATAGATTATAAAGGAAGTAGGCTTATTTACTTAAATAAATATTTCTAGGAGGTACTTTATAAGAGTTCCGTTCGTAGTAGAAAAGTAGCTAGACTTCTATATATACTAGAACGGTTAATATTACTTTATAGCGTATATAATCTTTAATTATAATTAGTAATAACACGTAAGACTTTAATACTCTCTTAAGCTTAGACCTATTTAATACGCTATAAATAAGGTCTATTATTATTAAGTTAAGTTTTATAATAGGTATCTTTAGCGCTTTAATATAAACGGGTGAGATTTAAACCCTACTAAAGATAGGATATTTCCATGTAGCTTATAATAGGAATTAGGATATAGTAGAGTAATAACTAAGCTTAGTTATAGTCTAGATAATATCTAATTATATATCTAGGACTAGTTAAGATAAAGCTATTAAAGCCTAATATAGGATATATTAATTATATACGTACTAATATATTATTACTAACTAGACGAGAATTTCTAGTCCTAGACTTAATTTAGCCCTTAGCGTTACTAGATTCTTAAGATCTATAAAGAGCTTGTATAGTTTCTTAATATTAGTTATTAGCGCAGTTAATAATATAGGTATAGTTCCTAATATCTAAGCTATAAACCAGCTGTTAATTACTTTATAAAGCTGCGGTATAACTTTAAGCCGTTATATTTTATCTTTTTTAAAGTTATATTAAAGCTTTATATAGCGAGACTATAAGTAGATTAAGATATAGTTCTAGTTTATAGCTATAACCTTATATAAGAGCGTGTACTACTCTTATTTAATTCTACTTCACTCTTATATATTCTAACTTAAAGCTGAAGATAATAATAGTAAGTATAATACTTACCTATTTATATAACTCGTTTAAAAATCTTTATTATCCTCTTAGACCCTACTCTTATATTATTAAGATTACTATTATTTATTACTAACTTTATAGTTAAGTATCTTTAATCTTCTCCCTCCTCTAGGTATAGCGTAACTATCTCTTTTAGATTATCTATTCTTACTATAAGAAACGCGAAAGCTTTTACTAAGTCCTTTTTATACTAGAGGCTAAGGACCCTCTTAGACGAATTATCCTCTCTTAGTTATAACTCTAGTAAGTTTATCTCTACTAGTTTCTCTAGAGTTCTATCAAGCTACTAGAGTAATATAACCTTTTATAATAGATATACCTAGTTAATATTTTACTAAATCTAGAGGGTTATTACCAATATATTATCAGATTAAGACCTTACGCTAATAAATTAGTAGTTAGTATAGCTAATTATAGATGTTATATATCCTAATAAAAGTTAGTTACATAGCCTATCTATTAGTATAGACTCTAGCTAGAATAGGAATAGTTGTCTTTCCCGTCCTAAATATTATCTACTACGTATTACGTAGTAGTAGTAAGTAAATAAAGCTTACAGGCTTTTTAAAGAGGCTAAATACTTCTAAATTCATAGCCTATTGGAGTTATAAAGTACTACTATAACTTTACTAAAGTAAGACGGCTTAATCTAGGTAAGCTTAGGAGCTAGAAAGGAAATATATATATTAATTTAGCTTTTTTATTAGTCTCTAGGAGCGTAATTATAATAAGGGATAGTAGTCTAGAGAAGTCTTCTTAGGAGGAAAGATAATTTAGTTAATATATTCGTGGAATTACTTATATACTCCGAAACTAACGGATAATTCCCCTTTACTATAGATCTACTTTCAAGATACTAGTAGCCTAAGTTAAAGTAAAGCGGCTAGGTCGTCGTAATTACATTAAAATATAATATCGAAAGTAATACCTAAGCCACGCGGTAGTATATTCTTACTAGCTTAAATAGTCAATTTATTTTAATACTTCGCGGTATAATATACATCAGTAAACTAGGAACCTGTATAGAAAATCTAAACTGCTAAATCCGCTAAAAGCTCTTTTTTCAGGTAAAATACTGATAAAAAATAGGAAAATTTCAGGGTTTTTTTTATTCTAGCCTAAAAGTCCTAAATATAGAAAATCTGGATTTAAGGCCTTAAATCCGTGATTTTCCTCTAGCGCTAGGAAGAAACGGGAAGCTCGCTAGAGCTATAGCAGCTACGTCGTCAACGCTAGCGTAATATAGGTTTTAAATACAGTCGATTCACGTAATTTATATACGCGTAGAGTACTCCCCCCTAGCCTAGCCCCGTTTCTTATACCTATATTACGCCTGCGATTATTTCTCCTACTAAGTATTAGTACTATTAACTACTAATAAGACTTAGTACCTTATTATAATTACCTAGTTAGTACTAGTCTAATATAGTTATATTATAGCTAATTAGTAGGACTTATCCCCTATTAGTCCTATAACCTAGTATTTCTAAAAGTTACTAAATACGTATTTAGTAACTTATAGTATTATTCTAAGCTCTAGGGCTAATATATAAGCTTAGCTAGTTATATACGTAAAATACGCAGATTTTTGTAATTTACAGGTTTCCTATTTTACTAATATAGCTCTTTTACTAACTTATAAGCTCCTAGTACTTTTAGCCTAGTCTTAACTACTAATATAATATCTAAGCCTATTTAGAGATCGCGTTTAGTAATCTTACCAATTATATTACTAGCTAGATTCTCCTCCCTATAAAGTACTATATTCGGACGCAGCCCTCTAATACTCCGGCGTTATTTTCCTACCTACTCTCTATTAATAGCGACCTACTCGTACTAAGGATAGCTATATAAGCCTAGACTATAGAACTACTAAGGTATAAGAGCTCTATTCTAGCTATATAAATAGTACTTAGCTTAATTAATCCGGCTATAAAGTTAGATAGTCTTCTCTTATAAGTAACTTAAATTACGTTTAATATAATTAATATTCTATATAAAATACTAAAGAGGACGGCTACTCTATATTAGTCTATCTAGAAATATCTTAGCGAGTTTTTAAGGTTTTTATAAAGTTTTTTAGCGTTAAATAGGGTTTAAGCTAAACTTTTAGCCTATAAAAAAATATTACCTAATTAGGCCTAATTCACGATTTGCTACTGGGATATCCTGTGGGATATCCTATCCCAGGCCGAAAATCGCCTCGATCCTATACTAAAATCCTATATCTTTCCAGCCTGTACTTATTAGCAATATCTAATATTTAGATAAAGGGGAGAGCCTACTACTTATATTAACTAAGATACTAGCTCTACTAAGTATAATAATCCTCCTTTTACTCTATAAAACCTACTTAATAGAGGTAGGTTTTATAACTCCGCTAGTACTTAGCTACTAGATAAGAGAAGATAAGAACGGCTTTAAGTATCTTCTACTTAATTTCTTAATTTAATATATATTAGTTACTATAGTTAATCGCTAGTACTACTTTAGTATTAGTAGTACTACCTTAGATATTACTTAGATATACGGGTTATATAAGGGTTTTAGCTATTAGACTAAAGGACTAAGGACGGGGGATATCCTCCTTTTATACTTAAAGGCTAGCCTAATATTAATTAGTAAGGCGAAGTATACCAGTTACTTAGGGTAGAGTAAGGACTAGGGGTAATTATAAGACCCGCTTAAAGCGATTATTAGCTTCTTCTAAATAGCTCCTTATAATTAAAGTCGTAATATATATATAACCTCTTATAAATCGCGTAAGGTTCTATTTAATATCCTAAGGAATTCTAAGATAAATAGGAGGAGGGACTTCTATATATATAAGGATAGGTTTTATAAAGATATTAATATTATTAGTATTATAGATATCTACTATACTAGCTCCGTAATAGAAAGGTTAAGTTAATAGAGTTATTATAAGTTCTTATATTAAGCTTATCTTACTATCTATATCTTATATCTCTTTTATCCCTATCCTCTTAGTCCCTACTCTATTTCCTATTAACGGCTAAGTACTAAGGCTTAATATATTAAAGGTAGAGTTATAAGATCTATAAATTTATATACTAAGTATTATACCTAGCTTCTAAGCCTCCTTATAAAGTTAATAGGGAGCTAAGCGTAGCGTTTCTAGGTAAGTAAAGGACTTAGTAGAATATTTAAGTAGTAAATTTATAAGGTATAGAAAAAGCCTGTAGTAACTTTACTATACTTCCCTTCTTTAATAGATAGGTAAGGACTACTTTAATTATACTCTATTCCTACTCCTTTTCTATTCTCTTTTATAGTCTTAATTATCGCTTTTAAGCTACCGCTACTTAATCCTAAGATAAAGGCGCGTAATCTCCTATTATCTATCTTATACTATATTAGCTAACCTAGTATAGCTCTAAGCTATTAAAGCCTTATATTTAACTATAGTCTTATATAAGTCTAGAGCTCGTAGTACCCCTTAAAATAGGCTATCTATATAATCTTATTAGCTACTACTACCTAGACCTTTAAGCTAAGACTAGTCTATAAATTAGTAGTACTACGTCCTTTATAATAGCCGCCTAAAAAAGAGATCGTTGTCTTAAGCTTATATTACTAGATCGCCGCTATTACAGTATCCTTAGTAGGTGTAGCTAGGTAGATATAGAATAGCTTACTATTAGCGCAGATAATTTAAGGCTCTAGGGCTATACCTACTAATATTAGTCTATTAGCTATACTTAGCTTTACGCTTAGCTTTCTATACTAGGCTATATATATAATTATTAAATTATAATCCTACTAATATAACTTAGTAGAGGGAGGCCTAATAGTTAAGGCGGATAGTATAGTTCCTTTACTACTAGTATTATAGCCGCCCTTTAATATAATACCTCTATTGCCCTTAGATCCTAGCTATAAGCTAAGACTCTTAAATATTATTATAGAGAGTATTAAAGGTTATTAATATTAGTAATATATATAAGCTAAGCTTAAATAATATAGCCTAACTAGTCTAGGCGTAGTTAATAAAGGTAATATTAGTAGACTAGCTAAAAGTTTAGTACTAAGCTATAGTACTACACTTATATAAGGACGCGGTAAGTTTAAACCTTCTTAGGAATATAAGGTATTTATTTAATTAGCTATTATTATAAGAAGCTTATTTCTAGCTAGTATTGCGATTATCGCTATATAGCTAGTAGCTTGTAGCGTAGAGAGCGGAAGCCTTCCGCAGGCACGTCTTAGGCTTATAAGAAGCTTCCCTTCTCTATAACCTTTACTACTTTACTATATTATTAATTACAGTTATAATATATAAGAGTAATACTATATTAGCTACTATTAGTACTATTAACTACTAATAAGCTATATATAGTACTAGCCTTAAGATATAAGTCTTTATAAGTCTTCTATACGCTATTCTATTTAATACTTATTTAAGCTATTTAAAGAAGCCTTCTATAACTAATAATAACTATAGAAGTCTCTTTATAACTTATAATTAATAAGAGCCTTATTTATTACCTTCTACTACCTACTAATAGTATTAGGATTTCGTTAACTTATTAGAATTTTTAGAGAAACTTTAGTGTTTTATTAAGTAAATCTAGATATTTCCTAGATATTTCCCCGCTTATTACTTATCCTAGCTACTAATAGGGAAACCCTTATCCTTACTTTTTAATTATACGATTTTATTAATACTAGATATAATTATACTATTATTATTAATAATATTAGCCGTTTCCTAATAATACTCATTATTAATAGGAATCTTAGACCTCCTTAAACTAACTATATCTCTTCTAATTCCTTATAAGAATAATAGTATTATACTAGATCTTTATCTTTAGAGCCTAGTAGTCTCTTTAATATTAATAAAATATCCTAGCCTTCTAATTAGGCTATTAATAAAAGCTAACTCCGTATAATAAATTATTATTTTAAGAAAGCTACTATATTTATAAGGTACTATTTATAATAGCCTCCTTTAATACCTACTTCCCTAATAGGGACCTTAATCCGTTTACTACTAAGGTTAACTTTACTAATACTAATACTAATAGAGTCTATTTTATCCTTAGTAGGTATAAGAGTAACCTTAGTAGAAGAGGCTATCTATAATCGCCTAATAGGACTAGAACTTCCTAATCTATTAGAGCCTTTATATATAGTAGATAATAGGGGAAATAATAATAGTAATAGTAATAGCTAGGCTAGCTAGGCGAGTTTACCTATTAGAGGCTTTATACCTAAATTATTTAATATAATATCTACCTTTTTCTAGAGTATAAATACTAGGGTAGGGGGTCGTTAGATTTATTAGCCTATAGTAGTTATAGCCCTAGCTCTTATAATTACTACCCCTTAGTTTAGGCCCTAGGATATTAGGTATTTTAATCTAGATCCTAATATACCCCTAGTTAAAGTTAAAGATAGTTATAATATCTATTATAATATTTTTAACTTTACTAATAGAGTTAAAGTGAAAGCTACTACTATAAATCTAACTCTTATATAGTTAAATCTAGACTTATATCTACTTAGAAAAGCTAATAATTAGTTTACTAACTAATTATCACGTACTACCCGTATTAGGTTATAAAATAACTCTACTAGTATTACTAAATAATATATAGCTCTATAAGAATATTTTTAGGACTCTCCTAGTAAGTTACTAAGTCTACTAGAAAATATCCGCTATATAGTAAAGGATACTTGAAATTAATAGGATCTAGCCGATTATATCTCTAGTATTATCCTAAATAGTAAAAATACTAATATTACTATTATAGAGTAAGCCTAAGTCCTCCTAGTATTTAAATATATAGATAGATAATTACGTCGGGATCTATTATTACTAACTAAGGAATTAATAATTAAGGGCCTCCTTAAAGAATTTAGATATAGGAAGGATACTTAGTCTAATATTTATAGAAATAAGGGCCTTATTAAGAAAGGCTTTAAGATAAAGTAGGATAGTTATTATAATAATTAACGAGATCCTTAATTAGATTAGTATACTTTTTATTTAAATAATCCTCCTTATTAATTTAGTAGTAATAGTTTTAATTATAATAGTAGGACTCTAAGGCTAAATTATAATAATTAGAATCTAGTTGCCTAACTATTTATACTATTTATACCGTATAAAAACTATTAAGGTAACTTTAATAATAACCCTTAGTAGGTATAAATTACTAGTCTTTAATAACCCCTATAGATTATAAATAGAAACGCGTTACCTAGGTAGAGTTAATACTAGAACTATAACCTAGGTTAAGGCTATCTACTAAATCCTTAGGGTGGTAATTACCTATATAAGCCGTATAATTAGGTATAATAATAGCTTTATATATACTAGGCTATAGTTAAAGATAAAAATCCTTAAGAAGAGCCTTATAATAAGTAGGTAACTTATAATACTTATAAGGATAAGTACTACTAGTCTATAAACTAGACTAACCCTAGTCTAGGCTAATACCTAGATAATTCTTAGGAATATAGTTAAGATCCTAAGAGTTATTAAGATAATAATACTATTAAAACCTATTTCCTAATAATCTAGCTATTTAATAAAGCCTTTAGTTATTAGAAATATTCTAGGATATTCCTATCTAATAATACTCTATATAACTATATCTATTATAGTATTTACTATAAAATAAGGGCCTTAATAGCTACTATAATATTATCTAAGGAGGCTAAGGCTAGTAATACTTACTAAAGCCTTTTATAGACTATTATTTAAAGTACTTCTAAATAGACTACTTTAAGAGGATATACCTTTAAGGGATATTATTTTATTATAACTTAGGTTAGGTTTATCCTAGATATTAGCCGCCTTCTTTATAAGCTTTATATAGATATAAGTTATATAATAAGTCTAATAGATAGGACTTTCCTATTAGAGTAGTTCCTATAAGCTAAAATCTCTAAAATACCGACGCTTATAAAGGTAAGAGGTATTAGAAGTAAGAAGTATAATACTAATAAATATACTAAGCTACTAATATATATTCCTAGTAGTAATAGTACTACTTTTATTAAGAGGGAATTATATATAGTTAATAATCTTTTAGTAAAGGCCTTAATTAAGGTTTATATTCGTAAATCTAAGGGTATTATTATTAACCTTAATAGGAGTTTAATAATAATCTATTCTTGTTAAAACCTTAAAGTCTCTATTAAAGTCTCTAGTAAGGGAACTTATACTAATACTATAGTATTTAGTTAGGCTAATATTATTATTAGCCCTTACTCTTATAAGTAAGTTTAGATTACTAGTCTTTATTATTAGTTACTTAATCTTCTAAAGGATTAAGACTTAATCTTTAAACTAGATAAGCTAGATAATCTCTCTATCTACGCCTATATTATTGATTATAGGATATCTTATATCTTTATTAGGAATAATACTAATAATAAAATTAAGTTAGGTAAGAATATAAAACTTAGTTAGGTTACTAAGTATAATACTCCTAGCTATTTCCTTATAAAAGCCTTCTATAACGACCTTACTACTAGGCCCCCTAAGAGGGCTAAGGTAGCTAACTAGGTTAAAACTAATCTCCGACGTCTTATTACTACTATTATAGTATTTATAGTAATAGTACCTACGGCCTTAGAGATAGAATCCCCTTACCTATTAGGTGTAATAGTCTACGGCACCCCTAAATAAGGGCCTTATTAGGGGATATTATTAATAAGTACCCGAATCTATAGTAAGATACTAGGACTATAATATATATTCTAGAGTCTTAATAGATAGATGTTCCCCTAGTAGATAATTAGCTAGAAATCTATAAGCCCGGCTAAGCTAGGGTATATCCCCTAAGAAAGGCTAATAAAGAAGTTATTAATAATAAGTTTAATAAGTTATATAGGTAAGGTAGAATAGACTAGATAATAGAGTTAACCCTATTTTTATTTCTATATTTTATTATCTAGAAGTAATCTATAAATAGTATTTATAAAGGCTATACAATAGTAGATATTAGGGCCTTAAATAAAATTATAATACTAGATATATATCCTATTCTATTATAAGCTGAGATATTAGCTCTACTAAAAGGTACTACTTATATTAGTACTATTAACGCGGTAAGTTTCTTTTATTAATAGTCTATTAATAAGTTATATTATTATTATCTTATAATAGCTAGTTATTAAGGCTAAGAGTTATTTAACATCCTAGTTATAAGATACTATAACTCCTCGGCCTATATATAGCGTATAATAAATAGAATTCTTAGGCTGTTTCAGCGTTTCTATTATATATATATTAATAATATTATTATCTTTTTAAGATTACTAGAAGAATACCTCAACTATCTTGACTAGGTCTTCTAGGCTCTTAATAATATAAATATCTATTTATTACCTAAGAAATTATTTCTTAGCTTCCTATTAGTCTACCTTCTAGGCTAAAAGGTAGATACTCTAGGATTAGCTATAATAGAAGAAAAATTAGCTACTATTATTAACCTATACTTCCTAATTAACCTAATAGCCTTAGAATAATACCTTAGATTAACGGGGTATCTACGTTAATATATTACCTTCTATACTACTATTATAAAACCCCTTTAGTTATAAAACACTTATTTAAATAAGTCTATTCGTAATACTTCTATATAATAAGGGCTTTTATCTAGTATTTAAGGTAATACTTTTAAAAAACTAACCCGCTAAACTTATCTTAGTAAGCCTACGCTAAAGGAGCTTAATATATTTTATTAGCTCTAAAAACTATTTACTAGCCTAATAATTCTATACTATTTTAATAAGAAGCTCTAACTTTTTATAGATCTTAATATAAGTAAGGAGTTTAGCTTTAGAGTATATATATACTACGTTATAGGTCTAATAAAAGCTTTTATAAGGGACTTCCCTAGGTAGAAGTCCTACCTACTAATTCTTTTCCTTAGCTATCTACTTACTAACGCTAAGACTTAGTACTAGCTAACTAAACTAGAAATCGCTAGAATTATCTAGGTAGTAAAGAAGATTAGGTATATAATTAAGGCTATAGAATAAGTAACTATTATCTATACTAATTATTTAGCCGCTATATTAATAGCCCGTTAGATAAGTCTATATATAACCTTAGTAGAAAAATAAATCTTTACCTTATTTACACCTCTAAATATCTATAATACTTTTAACTAGATATCTACTATAAACCTAGAAAGTCTAATATTATTCTAGATACTCTTTCTAGACTAGCTACTTATAAGTACTATCTAGCTAATACTAGTAACTCCCTTAACGCTATACTAGTAAAGGCTTTCCTAGTTAGTCTAGTAGAGATAAGTCCTAAGTTTAAATTACTTCTAATTAAGGGCCTTATTAAACTACGTTAAGTATAGTTAATATTAATAGTAAAAGAGAATAAAGCCTTAAGTAGTAATACTACTAAGCTACTATATTATATTATTAATAAACTACTCTACTTTAATAATAATAAGATAGGCCTTTATTTATATATCCTAACTTTACTAGAAAAGGAAGTTTTCTAACTTACTTATAATAAGATAGGATATCTAGGTTATTATAAGGACTAGTTAGGAATACGGTACTAGTATTAACGTGGCGTCTATAGTACGTAGTACATCGGCAAACTGGGAAGTGGAACAGAAAATCCGAAACTATAAAATCCGCTGAAAGCGCATTTTCCAGGCAAAATACTAGAAATAAATAGGAAAATTTTAGGTTTTTTTATTCTAGCCTAAAAGTCCTAAACATAGAAAATCCGGATTTAAGGCCTTAAATCCGTGATTTTTCTCTAGCGCCGGGAAGAAACGGGAAGCTTACTAGAGTTATAACGGCTACGTCGTCAACGCTAGCGTAATATAGGTTTTAAATACAGTCGATTCACGTAATTTATATACGCGTAGAGTACCCCCCCTAGCCTAGCCCCGTTTCCTATACCTATATTACGCCTACGATTAATTCTCCTACTACTAAGTATTAGTACTAATTAATTAATAAGACTTAATACCTTATAAGAATTACCTAGTTAGTACTAGCCTAGTATAGTTATATTATAACTAATTAGTAGGACTTATCCCCTATTAGTCCTATTACCTAGTATTTCTAAAAGTTACTAAATCCAGCTAAACACGCCTTTTCCAACTCACGGTGTTATTCCCAGCCCTAGGGCTAATACATAAGCGCGCCTGTCATGTACGTATTTTCCGCATTTTTCTATATTATTCCACGTTCCCAGTTTACCGATATAGTACTACGCTACCCCTTTCCCTATAGTATATAGAGGAGGGTATTCCCCCTAAAGGGAAGGGTAGCGATTAGTCTTACTATTAATAAGAATAGAGAGTTCTATATATATAAGTACACGTACTATTTATAGTACTTAATAGCTACGTTATTATATAGTACCCTTATATTCTAATTACTCTACCTTATTTAGGGGTAGTAGCCCGACTATTAGTAAGATAAGTAGAGAAGAGTCGTTATAAGCGTAAGGTAAAAAGATTAGTTAACTAGTGTAGATAACCCGCTTAAATATAAGGGACTAAGCTTATAGAGAAAGCGAGTCTTAAGAATTAGTTAATAAATTAATAATAGATATATTATAATTATAACTAACTATCTAGGGGCGGCTACTAAGCGTATAAACCTAGTCCCTACTACCTAAAACCTAAGAAGTACTATTATAAAGGATATAAGAACTTAAAGAAGAAGTCTTTAAAAGGTAGTAGATATAAGATCTATAATAATATTTATAAGAGTTAGAGTAGGAAATATATATTAATAACGCCGCTTAAGCGGGTTATTATTATTACCTATTATTAATAGAAGAATTAGAACTAAAGCGTCCTTAATATAAAACCTATATTCTTAGGCCGTAGGACCTATATATATATAACGGGAAGTTAGTATAAGAATATTAAGAATAGTTTAATAATATAGTTAATATAATTAAAATAAGTATAACCTATTTTTTTTAATAACTTTATAAAAATCTAATACATGTTATAGTATATAGCCCTAGACCCTAAGGCTATATAGCGTAAGTATATAAAGGATATACTAAAGGATAAATAGTCCTAAGAATACTTTAATAGTTTCTTAATAGATTAAATAAAAGATCCTTAAAATTAATATCTAATAACTAGTAAGCGCTACTTAGAAGCTAAGTAAAAGGAATATTAAAAGATTATAAACTTTATAAATTACCTTACTAGGTTAGAAAGATAACTTAAGCTATTAATAGAGTATATACTCGGCGATAACCTTTTAAATAAGTTATATAAAGATCTCTATAATTAACTTATAATATAATTTAATATCTTAGAGATAAGGGATACTCTTATCGCGTTAGTAACCTAACTAGAGCCTTATATAGTACTACTTATACGTAAAGACTAAAGGGATAATACTCCTACTAGGGGTTAATATCCTTAAAGAGGAAGAGGAAATTTCTAAGGGCGAAGAGATAATAGCCTATATATAAAGTAAGAAGGGCGGGACGCTATTAGGGCGTTATTATACCTTCCCTAAAGGCCTAAGCCTAACCTTTCTACTATTAAATATTATAATTATTAAAAGAAGGGATATATAACTAAGGATTACTAGAGCGTAAAATTAATAAGCCTATAGCTAATAAGATATCTAGTAATAAGCCGGCTAAGAAAGGCTTATATTTAAAAAAACCCTAAGTACTATAATTACGTCCGCTATTATAATATAAGGGAAAAAGTAGATACGGCGACTTATTATTATAATATAAGTAGAGCTTAAGAGCTTATAAAGAGAATCTACTATATTAATTAACTCTAAAGTAGATATTAATTATATTAATATACACTTAATAAAGGAGTAGGATTAGGAAATAGACCCTAACTTTAGTAATATAATATATAATAGAGTTAGAAGCCTAATATTATTACTAGGTTCTTATATAAGAAAAATTAAACTTATTAATTCTAATCTTCTTACTATAATAAGTCCCCCAGTTGCCCCTCTAGGACTAGCGCGAATATTAGAACTTAGATATTTCTTCGCATTCTACCTACGTACGCATTAATACTCTATGATATTTTCTACTTAAAATAGGTTATAAAGCCTATATCAGCCTACTTAAGGCTCTAAAAATTATTAAAATCGATGTAGTAGTTTAAAAGATATATCAGAATAAGTAAATTTACCTACTAAATTCCATACGCCAACGACTAGAATATAGATCACGAACAACAAAAATCCTAATATTATTTACATTTTACCTATTCTACGATAACGCCTACTAACGTCTCTACTATCAGTCTAAATAGGGGGAAATATCCGTCTCATTACCAGGTATATAACGCTATTAGAATTATCTATATCGCTATATAGGTCCATGGGCTAATGCTGTCGCATTTACAGGCTACCTACCAACGTGTCTAATATGCTCCCTACTATTCACCCCACCTACCAACGTGTCTGATATCGGTCTGAATAGGGGGAAATATCCGTCTCATTACCAGGTATGGAACGCTGTCAGAATGGGTGCATGCATATGATATAGCTAATGCTGTCGCATGTACAGGCTACCTACCTACCTACCAACGTGTCTGATATGCTCCCTACTATTCCCCTCACCTACCAACGTGTCTGATATCGGTCTGAATAGGGGGAAATATCTGTCTCATTGCCAGGTATGCAACGCTGTCAGAATAATCCATATCGGTCCATTAGTGCATTAGCTAATGCTGTCGTATTCACAGGCCGGCCACCTACCAACGTGTCTGATATCGGTCTGAATAGGGGGTGATATCCGTCTCATTGCCAGGTATCCAAAGCTGTCAGAATGATCCAAATCGGTGTATTGGTACATATGATATAGCTATTGCTGTCGCATCTACAGGCTAAAACGTCTGATATGCTCCCCGCTATTCACCTGACCTACTAAACGCCAGGTAGTAGGGGTGATTTTTCGACGTAAAAATCTTGAATTTTTACAGGCATTTTCTAGTAGTATTATATAATATTATAAGGGCGCCTTTTATATAGTAGCGAACCTTAATTATAACTTCTACCTTAGGTATTTATAGTTAGAGGAATAAAATCCCTAAGTAGATTAGCTTATATAAAACTAGTAATTCCCTATTAAGGAAAGTAATATTAAGGAGTACTTTAATACTACTAAAGCCCTAGATAAGTAGCTTAATAGCGTTATATTTATTACAGCGTACTTAGGAGTAGGTAATAAAAGCCTACTACTTAAAGTTAAGCTCCCTCTAGAATTTTAGGAATTCTAAGATATCTTCTTAACTAAGAATACTAGGGCGCTACTAGCCTATATATATTATAATTACGCGATTAATATAAAGGAGAATAAAGAACCCCCCTTTAACCTACTTTATAACCTATTAGAGAAAGAGTTACGCGTACTAAGGGAGTACCTTAATTAAGCTTTAGAAAAGGGGTAGATTTATTATTTTATAAGTTTAGTAGGTATACTAATTCTTTTTATATTAAAAAAGGATAGAATATTATACTTATATATTAATTATAAGGCGCTTAATAAGATTATAATTAAGAATTACTACCTACTTCTATTAATTAATAAAATATTAATAAGATTAGTTAGTATTAAGTACTTAACTAAGTTAGATCTTAAGGATATATATTATTACTTATAAATAAGAAAGGGTAATAAATAGAAGATTATATTCTATATAGTATACGGCTATTTTAAATATATAATTATACCTTTTAGACTTATTAATATACCTACCTTATTCTAAGTATATATTAATAAAGCCCTAGCGGGACTACTTAATATTATATATATTATTTATCTAGATAATATTCTTATCTACTCTTAGGATAAAAAGTCTTATATTAGAGCTATAAAGGTAGTACTATAATATCTTTATAAATTTAAACTTTATATTAGCTTAAAGAAATATAAATTTATAATAGTAGAAGTAGAATTCCTTAGCTTTATTATTAGCCGCGACGGCGTATATATAAATCTATATAAAGTAGATACTATAATAGAATAGCTAGAACCTAGGAGTATTAAGGATATTTAGATCTTTTTAAGGTTTACTAATTTCTACTATTATTTTATTAAGTACTATTCCTTTATAACCGCGGCGTTAATAGACTATCTAAAAAATAATTATCTATATATTAAAAATAGAACGTTAATATTAAGTAATATTATAAGAGCGGTATTTAAGTAGCTAAAGTAACTCTTTTAAGAGGCGCTATTACTTATATATTTTAATCTTATAAGAGAAATCTAACTAGAGATTAATACTTTAATTCTAGCTATTACAACTATTTTATTATAAAAGTTCCTAATTAGCGCTAAAGGGGTAGAAGTAGAATAGTATCCTATTACCTTCTACTCTCGTAAGTTATATTTAGTAGAAACTAGATATAAGACTTATAACTAGGAACTCCTTACTATAATTAAGGCGTTCTAAGTATAAAGGTACTTCTTAGAAGGTAGCTTATACCTAATTATAGTAATTATTAATTATAATAACTTAAGGTATTTCTAGATAATATTATTATTAATAAGGAGATAAGTATATTAGGTAATAAAGCTTATAGTATATAACTTTAAGATATACTATTATATAGGTACTAAGAACCTAGCTAACGCCCTATTAAGGCGACTAGACTATATACTAGTAATAAATAAAGAAGATACTTATCTACTAATATTATAAAATAAGTTAAAGAATATTAGGTATATTCCTTTTAATAAATACTATATATATAGCGTTTATAAAGGTTTATAAGATAATAAGGCCCGTAGCTATAAATAGTATAAAAGGTTAGAGATAGGGCTTAGAAAGCCTTATACCCTAAAAATAGGAGAGAGTAACGCGCTCTTAGGGATATAGAGTAGTATAGGTAATAGCTTAAACCCTATTATAAGATAGTTTAATATTAATTAAATAGTACTTAGAAGGTATATTATAACCGCGTTAATAATAGAGCGCGTATAGAATAAGTATAATAACTTAATATTAAAGATACTCTAATATCTCTAAAAGGGAGATAAGGATATTTATAATAAGAAATAATTATTAAAGTCCTAGGGCTATAAAAAGGCCGCTAACGTATCTCTATTAATAGATAAAATAGGGGTCCTTTATAAGGGTAGTATAGTTTTTATACCTAGTAATAAAGTAATTAGATAAGAAATTTTAAAGCTTTATTATAATAACCCTTATACTAGCTACTACTTATAAAAGCGTACGCGGGAGCTTATTAAGCGGAAGTTCTATTAAAAATTAATAGGATAAGATATTTATAATTATATATAAGAATACTTAACCTATTAATTAATAAAGCCGCGTAGATACGCTATTTATAATATACTATTACTATTACTAATACTTATAAGACCTTTTTAGGAAATTATAATAGATTTTATTATAAATCTCCCTCTAAGTAAATAAAAGGGCGGCGTTTATAATATAATCTTAGTAGTTATAAACTATTATATTAAGGTAGCTAGGTACTTACCTATTATAAAGATAGTTAATACTATTAGCGTTACTAACCTATTATACTATAAAATCTTTTTAAGGTTTAGTTAGCTAAAAGGTATTATTAATAATTAAAGGATAGTATTTATAAGTAGCTTCTAGGTAGTTATATATTATTATATTAATATAAAAAGAAAGCTTAGTACTACTTTCTACCCTTAAATAGATAGTTAAATAGAGAGATAGAATAGTACGCTTAAGTAGTATCTACGCTACTATTCTACCTAGAGATAAGATAACTAAGTAGAGTTACTTTATCTACATTAGCAATTCGGGAAGTTAGCCCGCTAGTTTTAAGTTACGCATCCTAAGTAACCCGCCCCTAGCTAGCTATAAATATATAGAGTAACTTCCTATTACCTTAAGCTATAATAGAATAATATTACGGCCTAACTTAGCTAGGATCTAGCTAAAGTTAGGCTAAATAGATTTAAATAAGCGGATATAATAATATTCTAGATATATTATTCTAAAAATCTAATGTCTTTATATATAACTACGTGATATATAACTATAAGGTAATAAATATTATTAATATATCTATATTACCTATTATACGTAGTATCGCGAGTATACCTAGTATATTTACTATTACTATTATTAGGGTTAACTAATATTTCTTTCTCCTACTTAGTTATATCTAAGGTATACTTAGATTATAAGTCTAAACTAATAATAGTCTATACCTATTACGGTATATATAGTCTCGAGGTTTTATAAGGAGGATTAGAAGGTATTTTTTAAATAATAAGCGTCTTTAATTTTATAAGTAGTAGAGGTTCCTCGCTATAATACCTCGCTATTAATAGTTAGTTCTTAGTACCTAAGTTTATTAAGTAGGCGATGAATTTCTACTATTAAAAAGAGGTAGCTAGTAAGATAAACGAGCGGGGTCTCTCTAATATTTAGTTATAAGGTCGGTCCGGCGAGTAGTAGGTATAGCCTCCCTATTAGGCTCTATTCTACTAAAGCTACGCGTTTAGTAGGCCCTTATAACGTAAATATTAGATATCGCTAGCTTAAACTAACTACCTATAGAAGTTAGTCTAGATTAGGAAGTCTAGAATAATAGAATATACCGCTAAGCTATCTACCCCTATAATTATTAACTACGTCGCTATTTTAAGATATATATTTAAAATTCTACTATATATATATAATAGTAATATTAATTAGCTAGGTAAATAATAGAGATAATAACCGGTAAGTAATAAAGGTAGTAACTAGTAAATAATAGAGATAGTAACAGGTAAATAATAGAGATAGTAATAGGTAAGTAATAGAGATAGTAACCGGCAAGTAATAGAGATAGTAATAGGTAGGTAATAGAGATAGTAACTAGTAAGTAATAGAGATAGTAATAGGTAGGTAATAGTGATAGTAATAGGTAAGTAGTAGTAGTAGTTAGAAATCTAACTTATTAAATATTAAAAAGTAAAAATTAAAGGATACCTATAAGAGTTAAACTTAGTTAGTAGGTATTCTACTAATCTAGTTAAAGTATTCTCAAGGGTATTAATATATAGAGTTAGAATAGTAGCCTATATTAGTATAAGGCCGCTATATAGTAGCTTATAAGTAGTAGGCGTAGCTAGTTATTATTATTATAATAGTTAAGATAAGATAAGAAATAGGAATTAATTTATATAGTTAACTACTATACTACTAGGACTTTCTTTATAAAATTATATCTTATTCTTTTACTTATCCTTTCTGCGCTTAGGAAAGGTTATACTTATAATACTATTAGGTATATAACTATTATAAGAGACTACGTAGAGTAATATTACGACCCGTTCGTCTTCTAACTAGAAGGCTCTGGGGTCTGGGTGGATCTCGTAGAGAGGAGTGTCAAGGACTAAGATAAACAGGCTTCGTACTAAACTGGTCTGGTACAGGTGTAGTATTGTATTCAGTGTCTAGGAGATAGTCTGGTAGATAACATGAGTTAAGCACGAAGCTCCTATCTAGATGAAAGCAACGCTATCTATATAGACATAGGAAAGTCCATGCTCGCACTGATCGCTAGTGATCGCTCTCTATCGACTAGAGCGACTGGTCGCGCGATCGCCCCGCTCGCCATGGTCGTCCCGCGTCGACCAGAGCGACTGGGCGAGCGGTCGCTCGACTCGCCATGCCAAGGCATGTTCGACTTGGTGAGCGACTATGGCGTTTGCCAAGGCTCACGTACCAAGGGCGTAACAAGTAAGATCTTAGACTTAGAGAGAATAGTATATAGAACGTAATAGTATATATAATAGGTTTATATAATATATTAATTTACTACTTATATACTACTTATATATATCTATCTACCTTACCTATATTCCTTATATAAGGAGTATAACTAATAATATATCTCTAGGTATTATAGGTACCCTAAGATATATATAGTATAGCTACTTTAAGTAGAATAGATCTATCTTATTTAAAGATTACGTAATATATATTTAGTTATTATAATATATAAATAGCTACTAATTATACTATTAATATTAATATTTAATTTATAAAAGTTAATATTTTAAATTTTACCGCCCGTCTAATAAATATAATTTAGCCTAGCTTTAGCCTAATATTAAGCTAATTCTTCCTCTACGCCTTATTTATACTAAATATTTCCTTATTTATCTAGCTATTATCTACGTCTATATTCCTTAGCCTACTCGTCTATAACCCTAGTACTATTTAATAGAAAATCTAGGTTATAGATAGTATTAAATTAATCCTAGTTAATATAATTATTTATATAGAATCTCGTATATTCCTTATTTACTAGTACTAGATATATATTATAGAGTATATAAGATAAATTATAAAAACGCTAAGTACCTAGAAGCCTTAGGTTTTAGGACCTACTTAATAGTTATATCCCTACTTTAAGTATTCTATATACCTTATTTATTACTCTACTATTAATCTAGCGTATTACCTTAATAAACGCCCCTATATATATCTATAATCTTCTATCCTTCTTAAGTCTTTTATAATTAAGGATAGAAATAATAAGTTATAATCGCCTTATATATCTACCGCTTCCTTTTATAGATCCTATAGCCTTATATCTAATATTAGGATTAGTCTCTTATACCTAGACGTAGTCACGCTACTACCCTTTCCTCCTACGCTAGTATAGAGTATATTAGACCTTTTCCTACTAAAGGTAATTTATATTTAAAGAGTCTTTACTATTATACTTCTAGTAGGTTAAAGACTAATAAATTCTAATAAAATAGTAATTTACTTATATTAAATCCTTCTCGCGTCTATTAAATTTATTACTACTATATAATTACCCCTTAAGTCTATTTTAGTTTTCTTAAAGGAAAACTACTAATACGTCTATAAGGCTGTTATACTTAAATTCTAGATTAGCTAGTACTTATAAGACCTTCTACTATTACTTATAACTATATTTTAGATTATATAATATTATTATATCGCCTTTAGGAATTACTATTATTATATATATTAAGTCTTAAGCGGTAGTAGAATATCTATTACTTATTTATTAACTCGCGCTTAAAGTAGACTTTATCTTATTATAGAGTATTATATTATTTATCGCGACGAGGTTTTAATAGCGTATATTATAACTTAAGATTTAGTACTCCTAGCCTTCTATCTTATTTATTATAGGAAAGAAGGTTTTAAGTAGAACTTTATATACGGCTTTATTATAAGCTATATTAAAACTCTATATACTACTATATAAGCGAATAAATACGGCGTAATATATTTAGGGATATTAAATTAGGTTTTATTACCGTTATTATTATCTAAGGTTATATTTTAGGGTTAATACTTTATAAAAACCGTCTTTAAATAGTTAATTTAGTATAGTATATATTATATATAGGTTAAGGTATTCTTATTATAGCTTTTATATATTACTAATATAATAAAGTCTATAATCACTTAACTATAATAGATTATAAAGTCTTACTTCCTAGTTAGTAAAGGTACTATTACTGGAACTAGTTAATATACTATTACCTTCTACTTATTACCGCTCTACTATTTAACCTTATTAAAGTATTTAAAGCATTTTAAGCTAGTAAACCTAGGGACTTAGTAAAACTATTTATTAAGCTAAATTAATACTATAAACTCTACTACCTTTTTCTTACCCTTTATACTCCTTTTCCTTATAGCTTTCCTACTTATCCTAAGGATATCCTCTATTAGGGCTATATACTAGTTAATTAGTCTTATAACTACCCCTTTAAATAATTAATATAAGATATTAACGTCTATTAGTATATAAATATTATAATATTTATACTTCTAGGCCTAATTTACTACTAGATATATTACTATAGTCTTTCCTACTTACTTTAAATTAGATAGTTACCTATAAAGTTTAGCTTATATATATTTATAGCTCCAGTATTTCTATTCTTTTATAAGATTACCTTAATTATTAGGAGGTACTCTATAAATATCATAATATTAATTTTTCTTAACGCTTATAATTAGGACTTACTCTTTATAATCTACTATTATACTACTAATAATTAGGTAGTAGCGTCTTATAAAGCTATCCGCGTAGCGAATATTTATACCTATCTCTGCAAGACTCTTAAATACTACTCTAGTTAGCTATAAATTACCCCTATTTAGCCTAATCTAGCCTATATTAGCGTAGATAGTATAAGTACTATAAGTAGATTAAATATTTATTTAAAAATTTACTCTATTAATAAGTAATAAACCTCCGCTTATAAGTATTTTTAATACTCCTTTCTAATGTTTATAATTAGTATTAAGCTAATAAGAATTAAGCTTAGTCTTATCTAACTCTATTTAATTAATCTATTAAGATTTCTAATTATTATATATACTAGCTATAAGCTCTAGTCTTTATAGTATTATATTATTTAGGTTTTATTAGTAGTAATAAGAATTAAGATAATTATAGCGCCTTCTAGTAGCTTATCTTATATTTCCTACTACTAGTCCCCTATATATATCTTATTATAAACCTAAGTATTATTAGGTATTCTAAGCCGAATTAGGGTATAAGTTAGGTTACTTAGGAAAGGTTCATATCTAAGGAGAAAGTAAATAATACTTAGTATATCTTAATAGTAGATAGTATATTCTATAATTATAAGACTACTTATAAGACTTAAGATTATAAAGGAGTCTTTAACCTATTAATCTTTATAAATACCCTAAGAAATATAATATATTTATACCCGCTACTTAATAGTATTATAAAAATTAAGTTACTCCTATATTAATCTTAAATATATATTCTAGTAGAAAGTATTAACGCCTCCTTTAATAACCTTAGGCTTAGTTAACTACCTTATAAAGGTATAATCTATCTTATCTTAAAAGGGCTAGTAGGGATTATATAAAGAGGAGAGTATCTTATTATAATAGTTATAATACGCCTTATTATCTACTTTAGGGATATCCTTAATAGGCGTTCTAGCTCTTTTAGCCTCTATAAATTCTTAAATTATAAGGGATAAAGACGTAGATTAAATATAGTTATAATTTAAAAGGATAGTTTTAGCGCTAGGAAGTTAATACTAGGAAAAATTAGTATTAAGTTACTTATAAGTATAATATTACTACTAATATCTATACTTATATTTATATACTTTAATATAGCCCTACTATCTTTATTCGCCTCTAAAAACTCTAATATATCTAGATATATAGTAGTATCCCTAGTCTTATTAATCTCTAAATCCGTCGCGATTTATTTATAAAGTTAATTAATCTTATCCTTATCTAAGTAGGCCTTAGGCCTAGGGTCTCTCCTACGCTTTACGCCTCGCGTTATAAGATACTAGTTAAGATACCTTATTAATAATCTAGCTATTTTAGTAATAAAATTATATATAAGATAGGAGTAATTTATTATAACTCTCTTTTATATTAAGGAAGTTAAGTTATACCTTAAATATATTATATAGCTCGTAATACCCGTTAATATTATATCCTTTATTACGCTAGCCCTAGGGTTATTATTATATTAATATTAAGGCGTAAAGCTACTTATATAATAAGTCTTAGCTTAAATTTAGGCTAAATTTAAGCTAGATTTCACCTAGTTTTAAGTTATTAAGACTAGATCCTTTTTATCTTAATAACTAGATATTTCTAACTACGTCTACTAAATTATTACGCCCTAAAGTACTTATATATACCTTATAATAGATAACGCTAATTTCTTATAGGTACTAAATAGTAATATAGAGTTATTAGTATTAATATTACTAGTAACTTCTAGGGAAATAGGGGGACTAGCCCTTAAAGACGCGTAGTAACCTTTAAACCTATAGGGCTTAATTTAACCCTCTTCCCTTACTTTAAGCCTAACCTCTTCCTTATATCCTTTATTATATCCTTTATCTAATAAATATAATTAGATTAAGGAGTTAGGTAATTAGATAGCTAATTTAGAATAAGTAGTATAAGCTTTATAAGAGGTAGTAGTTAAATTAAGTAATAAAGCTAGTATTTTAGCTAGAGTAGCTTAATATAATATAAGGGTAATTATACTTAATATTAATAGAAGGAGTAATTTAGAAAGGAATAGTACTCTAATATAGAGTAGATTTAATACTAAAAATATTAGAATAATATCCTTTATAACTATTTTAGTATAAGAAAGGATTTTATAATAATATAGCTCCTTTAACTTAGTATAAATTAGGTAAACTTAAATAAAAATAAAATATCCTTATTTTATTACCTAGTTTAAGCTAATTTTACTAAGGTTTATATTATTTATAAAGTAATATCCTATCTTAGTTTACCTTCTATTTATAAACTACCTTACCCTCCCTCCCTCTCTCCCTATTCCTCTATTATTATACCTTTAGAATTTTATATAGTATTAGTTAGATAGGCGTTCTTATAATATTATATTTACTCTTATATATATATTAATATTTACCTTAATATCTACCCTAATTATAAGCGCTTTTAAGTTATAAGGTAACTTTAATTATAAAGAAGGGCTGTTAAAGAATATATAGTCTAAGAAGTATATTATAAGTATATACCTAATTACTTATAAGGTAATTATTAACGACCTCTTTATTATAGCTATTAAGCTTATTAAGATAAATAGTATCTTTATAAGTAGGTTCTTAGAGTTATCTTCTACTAGGTTAGACCTTAATAGGTTATAAAAGGCATATAACCTAGCCCTTATTTTATAATTTAAAGAGAAGCTTAAGATTAAAAGATATTTAATATTTATTTTAAAACTATATTATAGTATATTAATATATATATTTATACTTATAAAGTTAGATACTATTCCTTTAAGTATTTCTAATAAAGAGTTAATTAGAAGGGAGGAATAAAATACTCCCTTAAGTCTTAAATAGGAATCCGCTATTAATCTCTACCTAAAATCTCCCTCTACTTAGGCGCTTAAAGACTTTAAGTTTAATTATAAGCTATTTTAAATAACTATAATTATAACTCTATATAAGGTTAGAGTAGGGACTATCTTAGAGTAGGGCGGGGATAGAGTATTAATACTTACTAATCTCTAGTATAAGAAACTCTAGGAGAGACTAGAGTTAAGATATATAGTTAATAGTATATTCTAACTTACTTTATTCTATAAAGCTAATAATTAGCTTATAAGTATGATAGATAATAAGGATTTATAAACTACTACCCGCTAATATCTAATATAAGGGCGGAGATTTATAAAGATCTAGGTTATAATATAAGATAATATTAGTTAGCTAAGTCTTATACCCTTAATAATATATACTAACTTATAAGTAGTAAGTATTAAAGTACCCCCCTCCTAGTTATTTTAGCTAGCCTTATATATACTTCCTTTAAGTCTAGTATATATTAATATTCTTATAAAATATAGAGGAAGTATATATTATAATAGTATCCTAACTTATCCGTAGACTTATTTATAAAGGTTATATCTAAGTAAGTTACTTTCTTTTTCTCCTAAGCTCTTAACCTTTAATTTATCTTAATATTTATACTATTAATTAGGTCTATCTAAGTACTTATATTATCTATTATTACTATCTAATTATAATTAAGTATAATAGCCGTTACTAAGTAAAAAGGTTAATATAAGAGTATAAGTAAGGCGGGAGGAGAGTAAAGATAAAGACCCTGTATAATATTAATATAAATAAAAGTAGAAGTTAGACGCGGCTATTAGATTAAGTATACTATTATTATTATTATTATTAAGTAAGAAGTCTTTACTTAATCTTAATTTATATATTATACTAGAGTTAAATACTAAGGAGGAGGGTAATAGGGAGTCTATCTAATCTAATATAAATCTTAAGGATTATTAAGTTAGGCTCCTCTTCTATAAAATTATTATAACTAACCTTCTTAGATTCTAGCGGTCTAGGGATAACTAGTTATATAAATATCTTTAAAGTAATATATAGCCGCGCGCGGCTAGATTCCTAAAGATCCCTAATTTTAATTTAAGTATAAGTAAAACTACCGTAGTACTCCCTAAAATACTTAAACCTTTATACTACTAGTAGTAGCTTTACGTATTTATTATAATACTTTATAATACTAGGGCGCTAAGCTATTTTAGTACCTTTATTAGAGATAAAATAGGACTAGGTAAGGTAAAGTTATTAATCCTAACCTAAATACTCTCTAACTAATCTCTCTATATTAAGATATAAGAAGCTATTATATTAGCCGTATTTTATTATTAGTTATAGTAATAGTAGGAGAAAATCTATTAAGAATAGCGCGATAAACCTAAAACTTATTAATATTATAAAGAGGGCGCGGCCCTAGGAACTAAATATCCCTAAAATAATTAGTTTTATTAGTATCCTTATTAACTAAAGTTAGAATATTTTAATATTTATCTTATATACGGACTAATAATATTCTTTATACTAAGTAGTAATATCTTAATATAACTTATAGAGCTTAATACCCTTATTAATTTTAAAATACTAGGTATCTAACTCGTTAGTAAGTATTTAAGTATTACTAACTAAAGTCTTACTTTAACTAGGGATATTATATAGAAGATTAGGACTATTAGGGATAATAATAACCCTAACGTATAGTTACTAAAGAAGGGTAAGGTTATTTACCTAAAGTAATAAGGCTTCCTAACCGCTTAAAGTACTCTATTCTAGATTCTTACTATATAGTAAATATAGATCGCGAGATCTAAAAGTAGCCTTATTAATATATATTATTAGACCTACTAGAAGAATAAGGAAAAGGTAATAGATAAGGAGATAGTTTAACGCCTCTACTACGGCTTAGTAATTATTAATAAGAGCTATATAATAAAGAATACTAGCTAAGGGCCTTAGAAGATCTTATAAGAAATAAAATTAGATTAATTAGAATACTACTTTTAATCTACTACCTTAAGTAGTACTATAATTAATTCTAATTTAATAGATATTACGGGGCTTATAGATATTATTAGTAGTACTAAGTAGGACTACCCTAATTATAAGTATTACGCGTTCTCTAATAGTAGGCTCGCGAGCTTAGGTAAGAATATTAATAGATTAATAGAAAACCTAGGGGATATAGATATTATAAAACCCGCTCGCGAGTTAATTAAGATATTTACTACTCTTCTCCTAGACTTCCTTATTAGGAGGTATAAGGGGAGTTAATAGAATAGATAGCTACTTATAAAGCTTAAGCCACTTTATAAGAGTTCAGTAAAGAGTAGATTCCCTAATAAGTACTAGGTAGCCTTTAATAGGGTAATAATATAATAGAAGTAAGTAAGTAAAGCCTAGCTAGAATAAAAGTAGATAAATTAGAGGGAATAGTATTAAAAGTTAAAGATATTTAGAGAGGTGAACCCTAAGATACTAATAATAATAGATACTAGATTTATATTTACCACCGCGAGGATACTATAATTAGCTAGTAATCTCCTATTCTTATATATAATTACTTATAAGGCTAAGTAGAAGTTCACGAATAATATAATCTAAAAGATATATTAGGATAATAATACTAGGCGTATAATAGATAGTTATATACTTAATAAGTACTATACTAAAATAATAGCGGATTACCCTTAAACTAACCGTCGAGTCGGGTTTCAGTACTATGGATTGGTACCGACCCGAATACTCGGTACCTACTTCCGGTACCGACCCGAAAAGCCCTCGGTACCTTGGCGAGTCGGGTTAACCCGACCCGACTCGCCAAGGTATCGCCAAGACGCCAAGCCCCTAATAAAATAGTAAGAGACACCAGATTTTTTCTAGATTTACCCCTATACTAAAAATAGATTTTATTTTAATTAGAATTTTAATACCCCCCCTTAACTTCCTAGGGGTATGCATTACCTTTTTGCATTACCTTAAAGAACTACCTAGGTTAGGCTAGGTAGTAATAATAATAATACTTAGTAATATAGTAGTAAAGTACAGATATAATAGTAAATACTACTATAAATAGAAAATATTAGTAATATTATAGTTATTATTTTATAGGACTAGCTAATTAGCTATAATATTTTTATATTACCTTATTTACTATTAAGAATTACCTAGTTAGTAATAATAATAATGCTTAGTAATATATTAGTAATTCTTATATATAGTATAAAATATTATTATAAATTATAAATATTCCTGATATAATAGTCTTGGCAAAATAATATAAGCGGAACTAATATCTTGGCGAGTCGGGTTAATACTTCGGGTCGATACTCGGTACCACCCCTTGGTATTGACTCGAATACTCGGTACCAACTATTGGTACCGACCCGAATACTCAGGCCAGGAATTTGGTATTGACTCGCCAAGAGTCGAGTCGGGTACCCGACTCGAGTTCGAAGTACCGACCCGACGCGGTCAGTCTAATTACCCTAAAATTTAGGATATTAATTAAATTCTATAAAAGTACTAACACGCGTATATTCTAATTCTTTCCTCCTTTCTAGAGACTACCCTTATAACAGAAAGAGTAAGTTCTTCTTTTACCTAAGACCTACTACTATTAATATATTATATCTTAGATCTTTCTATATTATAGAAATATCTTTATATCTTTAATATACTACGGCGAATACTAACTTCGCTAATCTAGTGTATCTATAAATATAAGGATCTTTATAGAAGTTTATATATATATTTTAGACCTTTAAAGAAGTAAAATACGGTGAAGGAGGCCTTTTAATAGGAGGTAAACCCTAATATAAATAAGTTAAAATATAAAGATTAGCTAAATATATTAATAGAGTTAATAAAGATAATAGGGACTAAGCTAATACTCTATAGAGCTTCTATTATAATTATTATAAAGTCTATATATAATCTAAGCCTATATCTCTAGGTACTAAAGCGGGCTTATTACCTAGGGTAGAAGGAGGATATATATTACTATATTCTCTATTTAGATACACTTATTAAGCGGGTAGTTAAGGAGAAGCAGATAAAGAAGTCTAAGTTTTTAAAGGATACCTTTAAAACCGCGGAGGAGGCTAAAGCTAAAGATAGTAAGGGTAGTAGTAAGGGTAGTAGCGAGGGGGGCAGTAAGGGGAGTAGTAAGGGTAGTAGTAATAGTAATAAGGATAAAAGGTTTAAAGCGTAGGTAGTTAAAATATATTAGTTATACTTTAATAAATCTAGTTAGATCTATAATTACTATATTAGCTCACGTAAGTTAGGTTAAATTTAACTTAAATTCCGCCTAAAAGCTTATATTAAGTATAGATAAGCTAGCGCGTATTATCTTTTAACGCGTTATTTAAATTTATTATTAATCCCCTTATAGCTACCTTATATCTTTCTTTAAAGTATTTTAATATAGGTATTAATAAGCTCTTAGTATTAGTTAACCTAATTTTACCTAATTTCACCTAGGTTCTATACTATCCCTAAAGCTACGGTTCCTCCTTATTAAAATCTTACTATGACGTAAACTTACTACTTAACTAGAGTTACTACTTCTCTTAAATATTACTTATTACTATTAAGATACTTATAAAAGGTATCCTAAGCTATTACCTTTATTACTACTTTTTACTAATTTTCACCTTATTCTCTATTATAGATATAAGCCTACTTAAGCTAAAAGATAATTATGAGTATAGATAAGGGTTACTAATAAATATATAGTTAAAGAAGTATATCTTAGATATATACCTACCTAGTTATAAGTAGATAATTAACGACCTCTTTAATATAGCTATAAAGCTTATTAAGATATATAGTATTTTTACTAATAGGCTCTTAAGTTTATTATCCGCTAGATTAAAGCTTAATAGATTATAGAAGGAGTATAATCTAACCCTTATCTTAGAGTTTAAGGAGAAGCTCCCTATTAAAGGCTATAAGCGAGGTATTATTAAGCTATACTACTATATACCTACCTATATAAGTATACTTATAAAGCTAAATATTAGTCCTTTAACTATTTTAAAAGAAGAGACACCTAAGAGCCGGTTAAAGGTAGAAGTAGTAATACTAAATATATTAAATAAAAACCTACTTCAAACCCTCTTATATATTATCCTCCTTCTAAATAGGTATTAAAAGACTTTAAATTTAATTATTATCTATTTTATATAAGTATAATTATAACTCCCTATAAAATAAGAGCTAGAATAATTATAGAGTAGGGTAGAGATAAAGTATTACTACTTACTAATCTCCGTTATAAGAAACTTTAATCTAGACTTAAAGTAAGATATTTAATTAATAGTATATCTAAACTTACTCTAATATATAATATTAATAATAATATTCTAGGTATTATAAATAATAAGTATCTATAAACTACTATCTATTAGTATATAAAGTAAAGACTAAGAAATATAAAGATCTTAGTTATAATATAAGATAATATTAGTTAGCTAAGTTTCCCGCCCTTAGTAAGATATACTAACTTATAAGTAGTAAATATTAAATAATAAGCCTCCTTTAAACCCTCTAAACCTCCCTTAATATTACCTCTTACTAATCTAGCGCCTATATTAATTAGGGATCTTCTAATATCTAGCTACTATAATCGCTTCGCGTCTTACTTAGAGGTAAATCCTCTAAGTTTAAAGCCGCGTAAGTTACCTTTATTCTCTATTAGGCTCTAAGTCTTTCCTTTATCTCTATATTAATATTAATAATTAGATCCTACTAAGTACTCGTATTACTCCTTCTAAGTATATAAGTATTACTCTAATAATAGTATAGCCTAGTAGTTATCATATAGTAAAAAGGTTAAGAAAAGTCTATAATAGGAGTAGGAGGAGAGAGGAGATAGAAGATATTATATAATATTAATATAAACGAAAGTAGAAGTTAAGCGCGTATATTAGGCCGATAATATTAGGCTAATAATATTAGGCTAAAAATATTACTATCTTCTTCCTCTACCCTATTTACTCCTGCTTAATCCTACTATTTAGTATAACGGAACCCTAAGCTTAAGTAAAGCTAGATAAACCTAAAGAGAGTAATAGATATTCTAACGCTAGTAATATAGATATTAATACTTTATATATTAGACTTATCTTACATAAAATCTTCCTAATTAACCTTCTTAGATTCTAGTATTCTAGGGATAACTAGTTATATAAGTATAAGTAAGACGAAATTTAAGTACGCGCGGCCTAATTCCTTAAGCTCTTAGAGTTCTAAAAGAGTATTAATATAGATACTCTATTACTACCCTAAATATAATACCTTTATACTACTAGTAGTACTTATATATTCTTATTATACTACCCTTTAATATTAGCTTACTAAGTACTCTTAGAATATAAAACGGGATTAGGGAAGGTAGGATTTATAATTCTAATATATAAGCGCTTTAGCTAATTAATATTATATTAGGGTATAGGAAGCTATTAGATCTATAATTCTTTATTATTAATTATAATATTAATTATAAAAAATACTTTAGGAATAGTATAAAAAACTTAAACGTTATTATTATTATAAAGATAGCGCGGCCCTAGGAATTAATATCTTATAAAAAGTTAATTTTATTATATCCCTATTAATTAGAGTTATAAAGATTTTAATACTTATATAATATATATATTATTAATATTCTTTATACTAAGCGATAATATCTCTTTATAACTAATAGAACTTAAAGATCTCTTAGGTTTTAGTAATCTATATATTCGGCTTATTAGCGAATATAGGGGAATAATAGATATAAAGCTTACTTTACCTATAAATACCTTACTAGATATAAATATACTTAGAGATAGAAGATACCTTAAAGTATAACTTCTAAAGAAGGGTAAGGTTACTTATATAAGCTAATAAGGCTTCCTAACTACCTAGAGTACCTTAATCTAGAATCTAACTATATAATAGATATAAATAAGATCTAAGAAAGTATAAAATACCTTTACTAAAATATATAAGTAGATATACTAAAAGAAGGAAAAGTTAATAAATAAAGAGATAGTTAGCTACCTCTATTATAGCTTAGCTATTATAAATAAAAGTTATATTATAAAGAATACTAGGAAGTATTATAGAGGATACTACTAGATATAGAAATAGATAGACTAAGATACTACTTCTAGTTTACCGCTTTAAGCGGTATAATTATTAATACTAATCCCGCTAATATTATAAGACTAATAGATATTTTAAGTAGTCTATTCTTAAAAGCTAGGCTCGCGGCCTTAGGTAAGACTATTAATAAATTAATAGAAAGCCTAAGAGATATAGTTATTATATTAACCGCTTATAATTTAATTAAGACCTTTACTAATCTTCTACCTAGCTTCCTTATTTAGAGGTATAAGTGGAGTTTTTAGAATAAAGAGCTACTTATAAAACTTAAGTTATACTAGTAATAAGTATAAAGTAAATTCCCTAAGAAATACTAGGCGGCCTTAAATAGGAATATAATATAATAGAAGCTATTAAGTAGAGCCTAGTAAGAATAAAAGTAGAAGAATTAGAGTAATTAGTATTAAAAGCTAAAGATATTTAAAGAGGTGAATCCTAAGATACTAATAATTATAGATTTTAAATTTATAATTAACGCTATAAGAATACTATAGTTAAGTAGTAATCTCCTATTTTTATCTACTATTACTTATAAGGCTAAGTAGAACTATATAAATAAAGTAATTTAAAAGATATATAAAGACCTTAAAACTACGCGTATAAAGAAAGGCTATATACTTAATTAATTCTAATTATAAATTATAGAATATTACTTAGAGGTTTAATAAGTAGGAATAATCTAGTAAAGCTACCCTAATAAGAGTATTATAAAAATACCCTTATTTATAGAAACTATCCTTCTAATATAAAGAGTAAGTTCTTTAATTACCTAAATATAAATAAAGGTATAAAATTCTACTTAGCTTCCTCTTTACTTTAAGAATATCTTTATATCTTTAATATACTACGGCGAATATTAATATTTATTAATCTAGTATATTTATAAGCCTAAGGATCTTAACTAAAGTCTACGTATAGAGTTTAGAGTTCTAAAGGTATAAAAGGCGGTAAAGGAAGCCTATTTATAGGAGGGAGACCTTAAATTAGGTAAGCTACTTTATAAGGAATAACTAGATATACTAATAGTATTTCTAAAGATAATAGAGACTATATTATCCCTTATAAAGACTACTATTATAATAACTACGGACCCTAATATTTAATCTAATCCTATATCTATAAGTACTAAGACGCTATTAATATCCTAGTTATATAGAATAATTAATACTATATATTAATAGTATTATATATTATACTTATATATAGAGCTTAGTACTACTATCTATAAGACTTAGGTATTTATAAGGTTAAATATTTAAAGGTAGAGTAATACGTATTAATATATATTATTCTATTAAGGATAACTTAGGCGGATTTAGGCTAGATTAAGGCGAAATATAGTCTTAACCTTATAATAAGATACGCTTTTAATAGAAAGTTAATATAAAAGGATTTATTTACTAAAGTTAGGCTAAAATTAGGCTAAGTTAAGCTAGAAAACTTTAATATCTATATTAATAAGTAGTAATTACCACTTCTAGAGACTTATAAGCGGGATATTCTCTATTTTATAGAATTAGTAATTATAACTCCTACTTATAAATACCCTTATAAGCTTAATAAGAAGTAGGTATAAAATACTTTATATTTATTAAATAATAGCTACTAATAATTATATTAGACTACTAATATAATTAAGTTTACTATCTCTAGGCTACCTATTTATTATACTACTATATAAACTAGCTCAAAGCTTCTCTACTAGAAAGAAGATCCTATACTTAAAAGATATAATATAAGGATTAGTAAGGATATAATAAAGACTAATACCTATATCCTAGAGCCGCCTAAAGTCCTATTTATAAAGAATATAATAGTAAAGCCTTTATACTCTAGCTGCTAGTATTTAAGAGGTAAAGTCTTCTTCTTACCTAATACTACTCCTCTTAAATCCTAGGGTATTATTATACTTATATCTAGGGACTACTTATCCCCTCCTACCTATAAGTAGATTAATAACTTTAAGAGGAATTTCCTAGATCTTTATTATAGTTATAACGGTATTATTATAGAGCGTAAGCCCGTAATTATTATAGGAGAGGCTAATAATACTAATATAATTACTAAATATTTCTAGTAAGCTAGCGATAAAGCTAACGCTCGATTATAGATAATTATAGTTATCCTATTAAATAAGGCTTCAGATATATATTACCGCGTGAAGAAGAACTATAACTACTACTTTAGGGTTATATTATAATATATATAAGCTAGCTATATTATTAAAAATACTCCTTAGTATTACTTAAATATCCTAATAAAGTTTAATTATAAGCTAGGAGGTACTATATTAGTAATTAAGGCGGTAAGTTAGCTTTAGCTAGTAAGTATATATTTATTAGCTAACCGTTCCTAGAAAATACTATACTTTACTATTCCTACTATAATTATTAGAGCCGACGTCTCTTATATAGTACTAGGTCTTAAGTAAGCGTTTATAGCTATTATAACTATCTTACTTAATAAGACTTACTCTTATTATAATATAGCTATCTAGTCTAATAGTTTATGTATTAAGATAATTACTAGGACTAATATTACTAGTATACTTCTTCCTCTTATAAATTAGTAGATTAAGAATATTAGCCGTAGCTAATTACTAAAGTACATTTACTATTTCTATAATAGTATTTCTAAGGCATAGTATATTAATACTCTAAAAGATAAAGTTATAAATATAAAGCTCGTCTTTAATTAGCTTAGTAATAAGGATCTATCTTATATAGTAAGTTTATACTAATTAATTTATCTACGGTAAAGACTAATCCTTTATATAGCCTAAGTTTACTATTATCGTAGCTAAGAAGTAATATTATATTCGCTTCCTTCCCCTAGTAGGTCCTATATCTAATAAGAACGGAAATCTAGTACTAGGGGTTATTATTAATAGGGACGTTACTTACCCCTTTAATAATAAGGTCTACCTCTACTCGTATTCTATAATTTAGGGTATAGCTTAGCTAATATATTACTTAATTATTATAGATAAGATAGGCGTCGACGTTAATAAAACTTAGGTAATACTCTATAAGTCCTACTATTAATATTAGCGAGCTACTACCCCTATCTTATTATATACGACGATCCTAGCTTTTAGAGATAGAGTATTAATTATTAATAGTCCCCGCTATCTACTACGCTTACCTAGCGTCTAAGTGAGGAGAATCTTATATTAATATAGTATACCCTAATTATACGAAGCTACTTATAGAGCGTACTTAGCGTCCTAGTAGGGAGGTATCTTTATACTTAGCTAAGATAAAGTTAGAGATTAAATAGCCTAAGCTACTACCGTTCACGCTTATAAATAATAATTATCTAGGTATATAGTTTATTTAAGACTACTTTTCTAGTACTTTAAGTCGCTTTATATAAATTAATAGCCCTAATATATTAATTATTAATAATACTAGTAAGCGTGTATTTTCTCTACTAATACCCTATTACGAGTAAATATAGCTTGTTATATATACCGGCTCTCCTAGTTATTTATAAATATATATATATACTATATATACTTTTCCTAGTATAGATAGTAATTATAGATAGGAAAATAACTAGTAATTAAAATATTATATTATTAAAATTATTTACTATTTATTATTCTTTTATCTAGGGTATAATATAGTATACGTATTACTCTATTATTATAAATAAGATAAGTATTAATATTAGTAAGTTTTAGGCTATAATAACTAGAATTAATATCTATAAGATACTTCTTCCTTATATAGATTAGTAGAATAATAATAGTAGTAATATTAAGTATAAATATTAAAAAGAGGGTTAGTATAAGTAATAGCGCGTTTAGGCTAAATTTAGGCTAAGTTTAGGCTAAATCTAGGCTAGATCCGGCTTAAACGCGCTATTAAATACACTATAAAAGCTAATTAGCCTTTATTTTAATTTTTATCTTCTCCTATCTATCCTTTTTTTTATTTAATAATCCTCTACTATTAATATAATTACTATTATCTATATATTATTCTTTTATATATAAATATAACCCCTTCCTTAAATAAGTAAAAGTTATCCTATCTAGAAGTATATAAACTTCCTTCCTAGTCTAAATAAACCGCGTATATAGCTAATTAACCTATTTATCCTAGAATAAATTTTCCTTAGATAACGCGCTTTCTAACTATTTAGAGCCTCTAAGGATAGGAGTAAAGTATTAAAGGACCTACGCTATTATTAATAATAATAACCTAGGGATATTACTATTATAGATATACGCTATAATATACTATTAACTAGTAACCTTATATAGTACTTATTAGTATCTTAGTCCTCCTTAGTTATTTTATTTAATAATAAGAATATACGGAAAAAAAATAAGTATAGACCTTACTCCCCTTAATCTTAATTATAATTATAAGGGAGTATACTTACGTCGAGTTTAAAGTATTCTAAAGGCTCTAATAGAGACCCCCCGTTATTAGTATCCTCCTATCCCTTATAAACACCTAACCGCGACGATCTATCACGTAGGGGTTAATACCTTTAGGGTTAGATACCTTAATACCCTAAATAGGTTTTAACTCTAAGGTATCAAGCGGTTATAATAAATATAATACTATATATCTAGGTAATTATAGCTATAAGCGTTTATAATAAAGGGTACGGGTTATAAGCTAATATATAGTAGAAGGTATGCCTAAGTATATTAATTAAGAAGATTTAGATAAGGATTATAAATTATCTTAGAAAGGTAGAAGGATAGTATAACTATAATATTTATAAAATACTAGTACTATAAGAGGTAAGGAAAGTTAATATCTATTATACTAAATCTAAGTTAACTTACTTACCCTAAGCTAGATTTATAATAGAATTAGTGAAATCCGCGGCTATATAATAGAGAAGGCTTAAGATACTATACGGAGCTATTATACCTTTACTAGTAGCTATAATAAGTATGTAAAGATACTCTTAAAGGGAAAGGCTTTTCTAAGTATTAATATCTATAATATAGGTTCTTAAATTAAATCTAGGACTTTTACTAACCTAGTCTTAGCTAAAGCTATTAAAGGCTTTCCTAAGTAATATAATTATTAAGATAATTACTTCCCTATTTTTCCTTAATAATTATAGAAACCTAGGAAATAATAAACTAATAAAGTATATATTTAATCCCTTAATACTAGAATTAATAATTCTAGTATTAATAATAATCTAGTATATAATTAAAGAATATTAATATAGTTTATAATAGATAATAAAGTTTAAGGGTTAGATTATTAAGAGTATAAGCCTTTAAATTTAAATCCTAAAAGCTACGCTAATAAGATCTTTAGAACCCTTTAAATAAATTAAAGAAATATAGTACTATTAAAGGGTAGATAGATAAGAGGTAATTAAGATTATATTACACGCTATTATTATTTAAATTTTAAGTATAAAGGAAGACTATAATAATAAGGAAATTATAAACTTTATATTTAAAGACTCGCTTAATAACCTTAATAACCTAGACTATAAGCCGGACTCTAATAATCTAACCTAAGGATAATATTATAGTTTAAATAGTACTCCTGTTAGTAGAAATAAAAAGGGGCCTTTAATTAGTAGATTAGAGTTAACTTAGAAGGAAAGTTAATATATTATTAGATTTAAACGTAGGCTAATATTAAGTAGTAGGCTCTATTAAATAGTACTCTATATAATACGCTAGCGAGAGTATTATAGCTAATATTAGGGAATAGGAGAAATACTAAATAGTACTAATAAAATATAAGTTAGCGATATTTAGGCCTAAGTTAGCCTAGGTTAGCCTAAGTTAGCCTAGCGTTAAGCTACCTTTCCCTCTTTAAGCCTAACTTCTCTCCTACCTTAGCTAATAGAGAAGTAGGTAGATAAAGAGGAATAGGAATAGAGGTAGAAGTAGGGCTAAGAGGAGGCTATTTATAATAAAGTATAACCTTAATTAGATTATAATAGCTAGGTATACTAATAATTTCTAATTATACTTAGTCTTTATAAATAACTATAATTATAAAGTAAAAAGGTATAGTAACTATTAAGGATATTCATCTTTCCTAGGGTTATATATTAATTATACGCTAACTATTAGTTAATAAATAGGCTACCTAGGATCCTACTAGTACTAATATAAAGCCTAAGGTAGTAGGTAATAAGTACCTTACTAAAGTTAAAGGAATAATAAAGTAATAAAAGATAAAGCTAGGCCTTATATATATAGCTTAAATAAAAAAGCTAGGGATAAAGAAGAATAGCGCTACTATATAGTATTACTAAACTAGGCTACTAGAAACTATTATTAATAATAGTATAAGGTATTAAAAGTTCCTAAAATACGCGCGGTTAAATAGGGAGGTTAAGTTAAGACTAGGTAATAATTAAGACTATAAGTCTTTATAATTATATAAATAATTTATTAATCTATTTATTTACTAAGGAGTAGTTAGAAATAATATTATATATATAAACTACTATACTTACTATTATAAGAGTAATATTACTATTATATTTTAACTTAATAATATTAGGGTTAGTAGTAAAAAGGTATTATATAAAATAAATATAGATAATAATATAATAGAGGTTTATAAAGATAATTATATACGCGTATATAGTAATAAAAGTTACTAATTCTACTATATCTATATACCGTAATATAGTATTACGGATTTTAGCCCCTAGCGCCTAAGAGCTAGCACTTATACTTAATAGTTCAGGGCGCCCCTAGCCGCCTCTAGCTATTAGGGCTTCCATCCCCGAATTACCGATATAGTAGAGTTTATATATAATTATATAAAGTATACTAGTACTAGGTTACCTCTATATAAGGCGCTTTATAACTACTTACCTAAGCTAGATATAGAGCTTTTAGAGCTACTATTAGAAGAAGCCTTATTAGTAGGGTTAAATTACTTTAGAAATAAAGGGAAGGTTTAAAGTAGTACTTATATTAAGTATAAGCTATATAAGCGGAGTATACGAATAAATAGTAAAAGTAAAGATAATATAATAGCCTTTTAAGGTCCTTAATTATATTAGTAGTTAGACGTATAAGTTATACCTACCTAATACCTTTTATATATATAATATCTTTTACGTCTTACTTATAAGGCTATATTAAGGTAATAGTAAGAGTATTATAAAAGCTATATAAGTAGAGCTTATAAATAATAAAGATAAATAGGAAGTTAAAGCTATTCTTAACTATAAAATCTCTTATAATAAACCTTAATATTTAGTAAAGTAGAAGGGTTAGTCTTATAATTATAATTAATTGCTATATAAGCGGGACTTAGTTAATATACTAGATATATTAGAAAGATTTAAGTAGGATTACCCTAAGGTATAAAGTTTATATTATATAAGAGGGGAAATATTTTCTATTATTATAAATAAAAAAGAAAAGATACCTAATATAATTAGACTATTAAGGGCGTTATAAGAAAGGGCTACTATATTATACTAGTAGTAGTACTAAGCCTATTACTATTACTACTATTAATAATAAGAGTATCCTCTTTATTATCCTCTTCTTTATCCTTTATAATAGGAGGGAGGTACTCTTATAATATATTAGTAAGGCTTTAAAAGTACTTTAAAAGGGGAGATAGAGTAATATATATATAATAATAAAGAATATCAAGAATACCCTCTAGGGTATTTATAATATAAATAGTAATAGCTAAGTCGACCCTAGTAGGAGCCGTAGTAGTAGCGGGGGTAGAGGAGGCGCGGTAAAGGTAGTAATAATACTATTAAATAAGCTTATTAAAGGTTTACTAGAATCTAGCGAGTTAAAGGAGGTTAAAGCCAGCGTTTAAAGTAGTTATAATATCTAAAGATTAAAGAAGGCGCGTATAAGCGCGGTAAGTATAAGTAGAGATCTCCTGTTAATATTTAGTATTAAAATCTTTATAATATTTATATCTTATTAAACTAGGGGAGGCGCGCGCGTAGGTTATCCTACTAAAAAAGTAAATAAAGCTTTAATTAAAAATATTAGACTTATAACTCATTAAATTAGAATATAATATAATAAAGGTATATTATATAGGATAATATAATAATAGGCTAGGAGCGGCTTAATAGGGGAGGTTATATACTACCGCGAGTAGAGGGGGTAGTAATAGTCTTCTTTTAATTAATAGTAAGGGTAAGTTTATTACTAAGGATTACTTATAAAATAACTACTAGAAGTATAAGGAGGTATAATATAACACGGAGGGGGTGAGAATATAAATAAGATTTAAAAAGGACTTAGTATAATTAATAAAAAATAAAGATATTATAATTAGAAGAATAATATTAAAGTTATATAAAGAAGGTACGCCTTAAGTACTTAATAAACCCTTAATAGTAATAACTTCCTATTTACTTTAAAATACTAAGACTTCTAACTACTTTTATAATAAATTAATAAAGAATAATAGGAAGTATAATAGAAATATATTATAGTATAAGGATTATACGTAGGAGTATTATCTATAATTATTATAGTTTAATAAAACTATATATTAATAAAGCTTAGCTTAGAGGGCCTTATAAATAGTTATATTATTACGCTCTTATTAGAGTAATATTCTATTACTAAGGGAGTATCTCTTATAAATTATAACCTTTTATACTCTTAGAGCCTAAGAGCCTAGATAGGGAGATAGTTATAAGGACTAGTTAAGAATAAAATACTACTATCAACGTGGCGTCTATAATATATAGTAGTACTACGCTACCCCTTTCCCTATAATATATAAAGGAGGGCATTCCCCTTAAAGGGAAGGGTAGCGATTAGTCTTACTATTAATAAGAATAGAGAGTTCTATATATATAAGTATACGTACTATTTATAGTACTTAATAGCTACGTTATTACGTAGTACCCTTATAATTATACCTAGACTTATAAATATCTAACTAAGGGACTTTATATTTATGATATAGTAGTAAAACTCTATAAATTTATCTATTATTATCTATATTATTAATTAAATTAGACCCTAAGATATTAGCCTTATAAGTCTCTATAACTAATTTTAATACCTTTCTAGCTATTCTATATACTTACTATAGATTTTATTCTAGCCTTACCCTATTTAATTAACGGGTTTAACTTAATTATATTAGTTACTAATAAATTCTTAAAGGTAATTACCCTAATTCCTAGTAAGAATATATATTTAGAGAAAGACTAGGCTATTAAACTAATTAACTATCTTACTCTTTTAAATTAGGGTATACTAAGAGCTATTATTTCTAACTAAGACTAAAAATTTATAAGTTAGTTATAGAAATAGATCTTTTTAGTACTAAAAGTAAGTCTACTCTATTTAATAGCCTAGTATCTATAAGCTAATAGTATATTAGGGCGTATAAACTAAATAGCTAAGATAGCCCTCTAGTATTATATTACTACTCTAGATAATATCTAGTAATAGCCCTTAATTATTAATAAAATATTAGCCTCTCTAAATAACTTTATAAAATATAGCTCTACTTATCTAATACCTACCTAGGTCTTATATAGATTTAAGACTTAGGAATTACTAGACCTCTTATAACTAGAGGACCCTACTAAAGGCTCTTATAATAAGGACTCTACTAAAGGCTTTTATAATAAGAACCCTATTATAGGCTCTTATATTAAGGCCCTTATTAATAAAGCCTTAGCTATACTAGTATAACCTAGCTAAGTTATAACTAATTATAGGCCTTTATATATTAATACTAAGGATACTATTACCTTTATAGTTATAAAGATAAAGGACTACTATAATACCTACTATACTCTAATATACTTTAAGGTAGAAGATATAGTATATCTATAACTCTACTAGGGTTACTATATTCTAGCTATCTAATCTAGGAAGACTAGCTAATAATTAGTTAGACTATTTTAAATAATTAGATAGGTTAGTTAATTAGCTTATAAACTTACCCTTCCTAATAATATAAGGATTTATAATATTATATCTATTACCTATCTAGAGCCTACTATAAACCTTATTAATAACTTGTACTAACGTCGCCGCCTAGCCGTACTAGTTATTATTAAAGGATAAGATAAGGAGGAATAGGAGATTAAGAAGCTAATTAATAAGAGATAGATATATTATAGCCGCGGATAAGTGTTACGCCCTTAGTACGCGAGCCTTAGCAAACGCTATAAGCGCTTACCAAGTCGAATATACCTTGGTATAGCGAGTCGAGCGACTACTCACCCAGTCGCTCTAGTTAATATAGGACGACCGTGGCGAGCTAGGCGATCGCGTAACCAGTCGCTCTAGTTAATAGAGAACGATTACTAGTAATTAGTGCGAGTATAGACTTTCCTATATCTATATAGATAGCGTTGCTTTCTCTCTAGATAGGAGCTTAGTACTTAACTTATATTATCTACTAGAATAATCTCCTAGATACTAGATATAATATTATACTTATACTAGACCCGTTTAATATAAAGCTTATTTATCCTGTCCTTAATACTCCTCTTTATAAGATCTATTATAGACCCTGTCTACCTCTAAGAGACACGGGTCGTAACACTTTAAGTACCCTTAAGATAAGTACCTTAGGATAAAGGAACCCCACCCCAAGTAAATAAGGTTCACGACAGTTAGTAATAGTAGAAAATAAAGAAGGTATTAAGATAGCTAGACCTAACTTATACTATAGTAATTAAGATAAACTTAAAGAATAGTTAATATAGATATAATTATACTATTCTTTTAATAAAGACGCTATTAAGATAATTAAGTAACCGCTATTTACTATAACTTATATAAGAGGACGGGCCTAGAAGTAGTCCGCCCCTTTTCTTAAACGATACTTAGAAAATCTAAATAATACTAATAATACTAATATTAAGGTGTAGATAGAAAGCTTTATACGCTTCTATATCGAGGTTTAACGTATATTTAGACTATCTAATAAAGCTAGTATAGTAATATAAGTCATCTAGTACTTAGTTTAGAAGAAGTTAGTTATAGAGTATTTAACTTAATTCCAATAATACTTAGTAAGAACTAACTAGGATAATAACGCGCTAATAGTAATATATCGACGAGGACTAAAGGATAATATTAAGAAAGAACTTAGGCGAGATAGAGCAGCTTATAATGACTTAGATTTACTTATTTAAGTAGTAATTAGAATTAATAACGAGCTCTATAAACTTATAATAGAGTTACGCCATAATAGTAGCGTATTAGGACTCGGTTAATTAGGATTCTATTCCGGAGGAAGTAATAATAAGAAACGTGTTTAATATAATCCTTACGGACCTATACTAATAGAGTTAGACTTCACTTAAAAGAAAGGAAAATTCAGGGGTAAGAAGTAGTAAGGGGGCAAGAAAGTAATAACTTGCTATGGCTATGGTAAACCGGGCCATATTACTAAAGACTATAGGTTAAAAAACATGGTAAAACGACCTTAATTAAATATATTAGAGAGAATACTAATTAAGAAGACGGGACCTCCAAAGGATTAACTAGAAGCGGAATACGGCGATAAAGAATTAGAGGTAATTATAAGTGATTTACTAGTATTCGTCGACTAACCGATAGAAAAACATAGTAAAGAACTTAAAGCTAGGTAGCAGGAATTACGCGAAGAAATCATAAAAAGATAAAGAAATATTAAATAAATTAAAAGTAAACTCGCGTATATTTATAAGTAGCTAAAGGAGCTAGGTTCTAATAATAATAGTAATAGTAGTTAGGCTTAGAAGGAACGTCCTAAGTAAGACCGAGAAAATGAAGACTCCGACTGGGAAGACCTTAGTTAGGAACCTAAGAAGGGCAAGGAGAAAATCCTTAAAGAATCTTGTATCTCTACGTTAAAGGATCTATAATAGATAAAACTCGAGGAAAGAACGGAGTTCTATTAAGAAAAGGTATTAGGAGGACTTCTCTAGAAGGAGTTTAAAAATAATTTAGTATATCTATAGTATAAAGTAATGTATTAATTACCCTATACTAATAAAACATATATGATTTATTACTAAGTAAAGGTAAACTTAGGAAAAACAATTAGAGTATATATATATGGAAAAGTTTAGGTAAGTTATTATAATATGGGTTATTATTAGTACTTAGTAACTAAGAGGTCAAGAAAGTAGTTTCTAAACTATAACTAAAGATGGCATAGTAGTCTCTACGGACACCTTAAGCATGACGAGTATATATTAGAGTACTACTTAATGGATTAGTATGCTTGTTTCTATAATAATTACAGAAAACATATATATATAAAGAGGACTACCGGATTCCTACCCTTTTCGGGAAAAGAGTAATCCCTTATACTAAGGGGAAGTATAAGGAGATTAATATCCTAACCCCTAAAATATATTAGTTATACTTAATAGAGTATATAATACACGTGAATATACCGGTTAGAATAGATAGTTAAAGAACTATAGTAATAATAGATTCTAGAGTATCTAGAAACTTTATCTCCGAAGTAATGGTACGGTTAGTAGGCCTACTAATATAGAAGAAGAAGTTACCCTATAACTTATAGATGGCTGACGGGTTAAAACTATTAATAGGAAGTATAGACGAGGAGATAACCTCGCTACTATTTATAATTTAATAGTACTATAAGGAGATGTCCTTTAATATTATTAGGATGGCCACTTATTATATTATACTAGGTATACCTTAGTTAGAGAAGTATAACCTAGTAATTAACTAGAAAAGAAAAGTACTTAAGTTTAAGTGAACTAGTAATATCGCCAGATTCTACCCTACACGCCGACAGCGGATAACGGTAGATAAGAAATTAAACCGAGAGGTCGAGGCATATATTACCTTAATTTCGAATAAGGATGGCCTTAAATAATAAGGATCCGGCTTAATAGATACTAGTAACGGTCCGCTAGGTTAATAAGTTAGAGTTCTTAGAGTAACTAATAGTACTCCTGATATCTTATAAGAGTATTAAAGATAGAAACGCCTCTTTATAAAAGAGATAATAGCGAAAGCTCTGCCTAAATACTAACCTTAGGATTATAATATTAAATTTAAACAAGGGAAGGCACTAATATTTAGACCTATTTATACGTTATCCGAAAAGGAACTCTTAGTACTACGCGGGTACTTAGACGAGAACCTAAAGAAAGGATTTATTTAAGAATCTAAATCACTAGCAGGATATCTAATACTCTTTATAAAGAAGAAGGATAGATTATTATAACTATACGTAGACTATTAAAAGTTAAATAATATAACGATTAAGAATTATTACCCGCTACCTAATATTAGCGAGCTGCAGGATCGGCTAGCTAAAGTAAAGATCTTTATAAAGTTAGATCTTAGAGGAGTATATAACTTAATTTAAATAAAAGAAGGTGACGAATAGAAAATAGTATTTAGGACTTAATATAGATATTATAAGTACCTAGTTATACTATTTAATCTCACTAATGTACTAGTAACCTGCCAAGTATTAATTAATAATATTATACGAGTATATTTAGATTAGGAAGCGATTATATACCTTAATAATATATTAATCTACTCTAAAACTCTCGAGGAATATATTTAGTATGTCTAGAGTATATTAACATGTCTATTATAAGCTAGACTCCTCCTGAAACTAGAGAAGTACGAGTTTTATAAGACCTTAGTTAAGTTCTTAGGGTTTATAGTAATAACCAAAGGAGTTTATATAAGCCCTAAAAAAATTCAGGCTATATAGGACTAGCCTATACTATACAATATTAAATTAGTATAAGGGTTCTTAGGATTCACTAACTTTAATAGACGTTTTATAGAAGGCTATTCTAAGAAGGCCTTGCTACTTATAGAAATTACTAAGAAGGAAATAGGATTTTAATGGAATACTAACTAGAAGAAAGTATTTACCGAGCTAAAATAAGCTTATATAGATCCGCCTATACTCTATATATTTTATAACGGAGAAATAGCACGTATTAAGATAGATGCTTTAGACCTTATAATAGGGGCCTGCTTATACTAGTAAAAGAATGGCAAATAGCACCTAGTAGCATACTACTCACGAAAAATAATGGTAGTAGAACAGAATTATAATATATATAATAAAGAACTTCTAGTAGTTATCTATTCTCTATAATATTAGAGAGTTTATACTAAAAGTTATTCTAAACTTACTATCTTTACTAATTATAAGAACCTAGTTAATTTTATAATAACTAAAGAGCTAAATTAACGATAAGTTTAATAGTCTAAGCTTCTCGGATAATATAAATTCAAGATTTAGTATACCCTAGGAAAAGATAATGGATAAGTAGACGCTTTAAGTAGACGATCTAACTATATATAAATAAAAGATATTACAGATTAACCTATTTTAAAATAAGAGAAAGATAGATTATTAATATTAATAAGAAGTCTAGTAACGACTATATATATTATAATATATATAGTTCTAAACCTAAAGGAAGTATATATTAATAACACCCTAGCTAGTAAGCTTAGGAAATAATAACCTAACCGAGACCTATTATTATATAAGTAAAAGTTATATTTACTATTAAAGGCGGTTAAAGGAGTAATTAGAGATTACTATAATAATCCTTTACTAGGATACCTAGGAGTATCTAAAACTTTAGAACTTATTTAAAGACTATACGCCGTATTAAACTTGCGAGGATTAGTTAAATAATATATTAAGGAATATATATATTACTAGTAGAATAAGTCTATAAGATATACTAAGTACGGATAGATTTAGTTTACTAAAGTTCTAGATATATTATAGAAGGATGTTATAATAGACTTTATTATTAAATTACTACTATTAATTAACCTAGTAATTAATAATAAGTATGACTTAATAATAGTTATTATAGATAAACTTACTAAATATATAATTATAATACTATATAAAGAAACCTATAACGCTAGTTAGCTTGGTTTCATCTTATTAAATAGACTTATTAGAGATTATAATATACCGGAGTTAATTACTTTAGATAGAGACAAGCTCTTTACTTTAAACTATTAGAAGATATTAATTATATTAATTAGAATTAAACTATAAATATTAATAGTATATTATCCGTAAACGGATAGATAAACTAAATATACTAATTAAATAATAAAAGTATACCTTAGATACTACGTTAATAAAAGATAAAATAATTAAGTTATATTACTCCTAATAGTATAATTAGTATATAATAATAAAAGATTAGATATTATAAGGCTATTACCGTTCTTTATAAACTACGGATAATATATAAATTTATTCTTAAATCCTAGGTAAGGACTAGATACTAAGAAAGCCTTAATATTAATATCTAATATAAAAAGTCTATATAAAGATATATAGTAAAAGATTAGCGAGGTTAATACTTCTATAAAGAAGTTAGTTAATAAGAAAAGAAGAAATAGACCTTAGTTAAAGAAGGGGGATAAAGTATACCTCCTTATAAAAAATCTGAAAGGTATAAGACTAAGTAAAAAACTAGACTATATTAAAGTCGGACCATTTCTAGTTATCTAAGAAAAAGGACTACTTAACTTTAAGTTATAACTTCTACCTAACGCTAAAGTATACCTAGTATTTTATATCTTAATATTAGAACTAGTAGACCTTAATACATCTTTATAGGAAACCTTCTACTTCTAGATAGAAGAAGAGAATAACTTTAAAGCTGAAAAGATTCTATTATAAAAAGGTTAGAGCTACCTAGTAAAATAGAAAGGATACGAGGACTTGGAAAATACCTAGGAACTAGTTATAAATCTTATAAACTATTAAGAGCTCCTCTAATAGTATTATTAACCCCGGATATACCCTAAGTAATCCACTCGAGAGCTCTAGGCAAGAGAGTCCTAGAACCCTTAAACTCTAAAAAAGTAGGATAAGCGGCGAGCGCTTTCTTAACCTCGCCAGCCTTTTTAAGCTCCTCTAGATATTCTAGTTCCTTAATATCGTTAAGACCCTTATTAAATATCCGTTATTTATACTCTTTTAGGAAACACTTCTATTAATAAAGATGTTTCAGTTTTATTTATTTCTAATAAGTAATTTCACTACTCTAGCGAGTAGCTTCGTTGGCGGCCTCTTATACTACCTCTATCTCTATCTCTTCGCGCTTAAGCTTCTCTATAGCCTTATTAATACTAGAGAAGTAGATAACCGGTATAACGGGCTTATACTACTTCCCTAGCCGAATATATTCTACGCACCTTTAAGAAAGGGAAGATACCCGATACTCCTTTTAGGACCTAGTATATTATAGACACGACACTATTATAATTACTCCCCTATAAGCCACTCGATCTAATAGTTTAATATAGTGTCATTATTATACTAATAATATAAATGCTTATTAACCTTTAAGATAAAGGTTTAAGGAAGGAGGGGTAATATTACGCCCTTAATACGCGAGCCTTAGTAAATATTATAGGCGCTTACTAAGTCGAATATACCTTAGTATAACGAGTCGAGCGACCGCTTACCTAGTTACTCTAGTTAATATAGGATAACTATGGTGAGCTAGGCGATCGCGCGACTAGTCGCTCTAATTAATAGAGAATAATTACTAGCGATTAGTACGAGTATAGACTTTCCTATATTTATATAGATAGCGTTACTTTCTCTCTAGATAGGAGCTTAATACTTAACTTATATTATCTACTAGAATAATATCCTAGATACTAGATATAATACTATACCTGTACTAGACCTATTTAATACGAAGCCTGTTTATCCTATTCTTAATACTCCTCTCTACGAGATCTACTATAGACCCTGTCTACCTCTAAGAGACACGGGTCGTAATAATAAGCTATTAAATACCTTATTAGGTAGAAGGACTATAGCCCTAAGGAAGACTACTAGACGTTAGAAAGGGAGTTAATTAGGAATACTATTAACCTAGTAATAGAGTTTAATAATATTAATAGTAATAAATTAGCTATAGTATAAAGGGCCTTATTTAAGACCTAAGTTATTATTTTACTAATATTTTCCTATTACTATTAGATTAATAGTATTATTTATTTACTAGTATTTATATTACAACTGTAATTAATAATATAGTAAAGTAGTAAAGATTATAGAGAGGGGAAGCTTCTTATAAGCTTAAGATATACCTATAGAAGGCTTCTACTCTCTACGCTACAAGCTACTAGCTATATAGTAATAATTATAATAGCTAGGCTCCTTATATACTAAGGCTATTATTATAGTTATACTAGTCTTTTAAACTACTTTATAAGATAATAGCTATATATAACTAGTTATATAGTAAACTAGAGAAGTAGTTAAAGTATACTATAGCTACGAATTATAAGTAGGTAGAAAGAGGGCGAGTATTAGTAATCTAGGAAACTTATATATTATAAAAAATATATGTATTATATATATATAACTAATATACTTATATATTAGCCTTAAAGCTTATTATAATACTATAAGTTATAAAATACATATTTAATAACTTTTAGAAATACTAGGTAATAGGACTAATAGGAGATAAGTCCTATTAACTAGTTATAATATAACTATATTAAGCTAGTACTAACTAGGTAATTATAATAAGGTACTAAGTCTTATTAGTAGTTAATAGTACTAATACTTAGTAGAAAAATAATTATAAGTATAATATAAGTATAAGAAATAGGGCTAGGCTAGGGGGAAGTACTTTATATATATATAAATTACATGAATTAACTATATTTAAAACCTATATTATACTAGTATTAATAATATAGCTACTATAACTCTAGTAAGCTTCCTATTTCTTCTTAATACTAGAGGAAAATCACGGATTTAAGGCCTTAAATCCGGATTTTCTATATTTAGGACTTTTAGGCTAGAATAAAAAAAAACCCTGAAATTTTCCTATTTTTTACTAGTATTTTACCTGAAAAAAGCGCTTTTATAGATTTAGTAGTTTAGATTTTCTATACTAGTTCCTAGTTTACTAATAAGGGAGGTAAAGAGAGAATATAAGATAATAAGGCTAGGCTCTAGGTATATATACCGGCGAAGATAATATACGCTAGGGGATAATAAAGATAGTAATAGTGTAAATCCCTTTTTAAGGCGCTGAAGCTAAAAACGTTCGTCGGAAAGGCTGAAAATCGGCCTAAGCAAAGTCACGAGGCGCTCTAGAGAAGGTGATAGCTGTAAGCCAGGTGAGCGAGGAAGAAATAGGTATGAAGGAGAGTGTAGAGAGACTAACGGGATGTTAAGTAAGAAAGTTTAACCGAAGGCTGTAAAGCTCGAACAGGTCCCTTTAGCTGCGGCTCACCCTCGCCTCACCCTCGCCTTACCCTCGCCTCACCCATTGTGGGTGATATAGCGGCGCTGCTCACCCTCTAGAACGGGAACGGCATTCGGTGAGATATATATTCGGGTTAAACAATAGTCTGTTTTCTGCCAAGGCTACTTTATACTTTACTTTTGATTTGGAGTTGATGGAGTTGTATGTAGATGGAGATAAAGCAGTCTGTTATGGTTTTTGAAAGTGCGTTGGATGTAGGTTTGGAGTCCTTCAGTTTAGGTATTTGTGTAACTAATGGGAATAAATGCGTTTGTAAGACTTAAGCTTTTGGAAGTTAAATCAGGAGCCGACTGTGCTGTTCACGCTCAATTGGTTTTGGTCTTGTAGGAGGTATCGGCACGATGATGCTATGGAGTATAGCTATCAGGATATTATTTGTCAGAATCGTTCATCCTTCGTAAGAGGGAGAGGGTATGTAGGATGGCGTAGAGGGATGGGACTGCTCGATGTGGTGTACAGTACAGAGATACAAAAACGCTTGATAAAAGGGGTATTCGCTTTCTGGCTCCTTGGCGAAAGCAAATGATTACCGGATAGCTTCAGAGTCAATCCGAGGGCATTAAAGGAACATCGCGGCGGCGTATGAATGTTTGTGTTGTTTAGACGGATAGTCTTATTTGCTTCGCTTAGCCCCACTGGCGCTCCGAGGATTTCATGACGGAACGTATGGGTAGGGCTATTACACTGTCGCGGGTGTATGTGCAGCGCCAGATCTTCCTCCGCGGCTTCGCATTGCCTCGATACCAGAGAGGACGGTGGTGGCGAGGAAGAGGACCCTAGATAGTCGCATCACTGTTAGCGTCTTCGTTGCAATTGAGCCGATCGGTACGTAGGGCTTCCAACAGCTCCGCATCTCGCCCTTTCCAATACACCTGAAGATTATGAATGGATGGCAACTCACCATTCAAAAGCCCCAAACACCACCGCTGCAGTGATCAATCCGCAGTAATTCCCAAGCACGCTACACGCCCCGTACACATCCCCAATATAATCACCAAAACCGACGTTGTGCAGATTGTGATCGTAGACGGCCAGGGCGATGAAGCCTGCAAACCAGAAGAGGGTCGTGAGGAGGTCGAGGGCTAGGAAGGCGAAAGGATGGGCGATGGAGGATACGAATCTCGGGGCGAGGGCGAGGAAGAGGACGACGAGGATGGTCCAGATGGAGACAAAGACGAGGAAGGAATCCCTGTGAGAGTGAGGACGAGGGGTTAGTGGATGTGATCGCAGGAGGAGAGAAGCGAGAAAGGGAGGCGTGAGGCTGTTGAGACAAGGCTTGGTGACGGAGTGTCGATGTGGAGCGATGAGGCGGGTTTGAGGACATACTGAGAGGGGGTGATGCCATAGGATGCGACTGCAAGTTGTCAGCACGAGAGCTCGTGGAGAGGCAGGATCGCGGCGTACCGTGGCCTGTGATGCCGAGTTCGATGATGGCGAACAGGAACTGCAGCCCACGCAGACCGAGGACGAGCATTTCGAGGAGGGCCATGATTGGTGTGCTTGTATCGGTTTTTGGAGTTGTAATTCTGTCGGAAGTTGAGAGCTCAAAAAGTCGCGTAGATGTGCTTAAAGTATTAGTATTGTATAATGTAGCGTATGAAGATGAGAAGAGCTGACGGGTTACAGCCTTTCGCCTGCGATTGCAATTGGGGGCGGTCAGCCCTCCACTCCATACAAATCTTGAAATCCAGTCTAACGGAGCAATCTCCAAGCGCGTGATTCATTTCTTGGCAAGCTCAGGTGCAGAACGCCACAATGGCGCAGTATGACGTAACGCACGTGGCTAATATAGAAGCCTCCGGAGTCGCTGCCCAGTCGTTCCTGTACTATGTAAGTGGACGTGAACGCGACACACGTTGGGAGACCTCCAAGCTCCAAGGCGGACATCATTGTTTGAAGCCAGCCGAGGCAAAGGAGAATACTGAAACCGTGTTCGACACGATGATGAAGATGCGTGTATGATAGGCTGATGGAAGAAGGGCCAAAACACAGGGCGGCTGCAAAATCACCCTCAGCCTTGCGAAATTAAAGTAATACGCTTTGCCCGATCTGGGTACTTTAGGCTACCTTATGTTGCTAGCTCTTGTATGCCTGTTGTGGTTAGTGTTAATGCGTCCATCACGGCTATTTCAGTGCCGTACACCACATAGCTATCGACACCAAGTCACCTTTAGAAACCCCGTAAAGCCTGAAGCCCTCTGCTGCAATGTTATTTCACGCTATACCCTCTTCTTCTCAAGATGTATGCATTTAATTAATAACGATGCTGCGGAACTGACAGACGTCTATCGTCTTGTTGCGCAGTATAGTCAACGAGCCATCACGTTCTCAACATTGGACAAACAGGAAACCTTATTAGTTGGTACATTCTCTTCATATATACTAATTGAAATACTGATCCTGTGTCAGTAGACAAAGATGCACCGTGTCAAATGCCGTTACGCCAAGGAGCTTTCATCGTTTTATATCCACGGCATCGATGAGTATAAGCTTTGTTGGTACGGAAGTTGCTGGCTCAACTTTCCGATATCCTTTCATAATGGCCTTGCATGTGCGGTCCATCATCTACTCTTCACGCTCTGCTCCAAGCAGGTTTTGAGGATATTCATGGAAAAGCAGCTCTATCGAGACCCCGAATACATTGGCTCTTTTAACCAGGTACATTTGGTAGGAGAAGCCACAGCCATCTTATCTATTCTTCCACCAGTTAGGATTCTTCCGCTACTACTTCTACTCCGATTAACCCTAGGAACGTTAGTCTCAAGGTCGTGATCTGCTGAGCCTGTCAGACTTTGTCACCAGTGTGTGCAGCCTCATTGGTTCGTTCAGCACTTCGTTGGCAGGCTACAAGTATCTCCAACATCAAGATTCTGAAGCGTACGAGATACGGCTGGATCAGGAAATAATAGACCCCGTTACCCTTCCAGTAAAAGGAAAAGCCGGTGTCACATTTTCTCCAGCTACGATCACTGGCTCACTGTTCGCACGGTAATATCTCGCTATTGCCAGCTCCAGAGATCCGAACCAATTCGTCTGCGAAGAACTGCTCGCGTCACCTAATCAAAGCGTCATGATTATTCCTCGCCAAATGCATATCCGTTCTCTGGAACAAGTCCATAGGGCTCGTGGGATGGCTCACCTTCCACCATCGTTACTAAACCTTCATAAAAACTGAGACAAGCACCACTGGATGCGGAAGACCTGGCAAAACTGGTCCTCCAACCTCTCGAACCCTCTGTTCACTAGCGAATACTCTCCAGAATCGATTCCATCCTCTCTCGACATAGCCAATGCAATTATTCCGCTCTCATCCACCAACCCTCTAGGTGCACACTACCTCACCCTCCACACCACGCTCCTAACCGCCTGCACATCATGCGGACAACACGTTCCCTCCGACTACATCGGCGACGTAGGAACTTAGCCTCCGAAGCCGTACTACGCCACCACATAAGTTCTCCTCGGCTGAGTTTTAAAGCAAAGTGAGGTCTCATGGGCGCACGTTAATATCAATCAAGGTTCCATTTTCTACTCATTCCGAGGAACGGTTTGAAGTCCATTGCAGGCGAATTTCTCGTCGATGTTGTAGACTGGAACATGGTGAGACATGGCTGGTATAATGGAGGGTAAACTTGGACGATCGCCTCGGTTGTGTGGAGCGCACTTGTGGAATCATGGAGACCTGAAAGAATGGGTAAATAGTAACCCCCAATTCATCTCCCAATCCAGGCCATTGCCATACATGCTAACAGTCATCACCTTTTCTAAAAGCAGTAAATACACGATATGGTGAACACATAGAGCATTTCGAACACTGCCGTCGCTACCATTGGCGCTCACCACGACATATCGTCCTCAATCCTCGTTTCCCCTCCCCCGATCCATTCAATCATCTTATCACAACGAGATCTTCACCGCCGAAAATACATTCACAAACCCTCTCCTAAAACCCCAAGCCAACACCTACGAAACAGCATCCCCTCACGGTCCACATGCAATGCTGACCGACCCCATCCCTGGCCTCAGTATTACGAGTCCCGTCACCAAAAAAAACCTCATACGATCCGCTAAAATCTAGTCCCAGCTCCAAAAATCCTCATGTAGGCCCATAGGCAGAGCCACAGAATCCACCCAAGTATCCAGTACATTCATAGACGTTGACCTGGCTCACAGCCCCAGAGCAATCCGCTTATAGGACAGCGCAAACACACATCCACATCATAGCATTGCCGTAAGGACACATTCATATTTGCTACAAACTTATATTTCACTGCAGCTGACATCCCTTCTTCAACAACACCTCAACCCAACTTTGTCTTTTTCTCCAAGTCTAAAGTTGATGAGAGCCTTGATGGTAGAGAAATGTGCAACACTAACAGTGCGTTTTGCATTGACTATTGGCAATAGTGATATGTTCGCTTCGTGTCATCCCATATATTGGTCACCTTGGCACCCGGACCATGGCAATACCCCTGAAGCGGATTTCTGGGCCAAGATGTGGGATGGGATAGTATAGTATAGATACGGTTTCTAAATTCCTCTTTCTATTATCATTCATATGTCACTTACGCTGGAGTGATCGTCCAGCTTGACTTTACACCTGCTTGCTGAAAGGCGAACTTAAACCCCTGCTCAAAGTAGCAGTAAGGTTTGTTGATAGTTCAATCTAGCCATAGTGTAAGCCGATTGAAGAAGCTACACTTAGAGCCACACGTTACATCATCCTATTCAATATAGTCCCCATCACTCCACCCACTTTCCTTCCCACTCCCCTTCCTAACAGCTAACGACCTATTTCACACCCCCATCCCACCGCAAATACAGAAGTAAGCGATCGGAACTCACCGCCGCGCCACAATATACCAGCGCCAACTTCGTCCTCGCACAACGTACTCCACTGGTAAATCGCATCGGATTGAGCCTTTCTTGTTCGGTAAAGAGTGACAGATAAGTTAGTGACGATCCACGTGGAAGCTACAATTGGCGGCGCGGTGCCCCTATTAAGACGAAAATCAAGAACGTGGCCTCAGCGTCCGTCCGCCGCCATGAGGGCACAAAAGATGATGGCGATCGCGCTGGGGAATTGGCGAAGAGGGATGAGGAGTTTGCGAATTTTCGTCGGAACTTATTTGTATATGATTCTGCATGATATGCTTGTTCGTGCATTGAAGGAGCCTGTTGGACTAGTGGGAAGAGCGGTGTTGACTCCTTCAGATTGAGGCAGGCTATGCGATCGCTCTCGACTGTTCTTATTAATGTATCCATACGCGAATGAGGAGAAAGTATGAGGCTGGAAATGGATCGATGTTGTATACAACGACGTATTCCGGCGCGCGATTTTCTTGCACCGGGTAGGAAGGGGCACATCTTTCGAAAGAGGCGTCTGTTCGTTGTGGTGAAAATACCCCACATCAACGTTCGAGGTGTCATCTTCAAGCGCCTGGTCGTCAAGAGAAGCATGATAAGACTAAATGGCTAGATTGCTCAAGCATTCTATTCGAGAGTCAGTAGGCGAATTGGGATGTGGCGGGGAACGTGAGGGCATACCAGTGGTCTCTCCATTTCATTGTATATCTCTAGTATCGACAAGGAAGGCTGGCCGCCTCGCCGATACATTCCATCAATTCACCCCTTCCTGTTCAGCCTAAACATTTTAGGAAAAAAGCCAAGGCGCCGAGGTGAAGTCATCGAGCAAACTACGAGAAACTTTTGTTTGTAATGAAGAAAGCCATGATGGGACGTTGCGAAGAGTGGTGATAATGCCTGGTGTTATCATGACTGTGGTGTTGGGCATAGGATGAGAATGAAGGCGTTTGGCTATCTATGGAGCCTATTTCTGGGAGCGGAGGATTTGGCTTGGTAGTGATTTGATTGATGGTATTTCTGTATGGCTTTGGTATAATATATGTGCTTTGCTGTGCCGAAAAAACAACGGTGAAGTGAATGTTCTTGCTTTCACTAGAGCTGCGAGAGAAGATTGTGGCACAAGAGCCCAAGGAATGCTGACATGATGTGAGGGTACCATGATGCTTGTGCAGAGACGATGGTATCGCATCTTTACGCTTCCTTGAAGCATCAACTGCAGCATCTGAGGTACTTATACAAAGGCAAATTGGCAGACTCTCATGGCGCTGTTGCCGGAGTCGAGAATCATGGCTCAATCCAACATTTCGAGGTTATGGAACGTATGTATAGTAGAACAACAAGTAAGAAGGGAGCATAATGTACATTGTTGGCAGGGGGGTGAGAAAGAGCCAAATCAAAGAGGCGCTATCGGCTAGCCGTGTCAACCGCGCTTCTCGGGGACGACTACTAGATCTTGAATGTAATGGATGGAACGGTTGATTATTCAGCTATGGACACGTTGGCTATTTGTAGTCCATGCCAAGCATATAGGGCTGATACTAATATCCAACACTCCCCTTCAGTGGAAAGACCTTGTATGCTCCCCTGAGGGCGTGTATATAGCTCCTTATAGCTCCTTTGATGTAGCTACCCTATTGACGGCGTAGCTCCCCTTGAACTATGTTCGTTCTATCCTGCTTTGGAGCCTCATTAAACCCGTAAGCCTCCGCTTAATATAGGGAAATCGGGAAGAGTACTGTATAGACGATGTTAATATAAGGTATTATTACTCCTATTTCCTTCCCCTATAATATGAGGTGTCGTTACTCCTATTTCCTTCTCTTTATTTAAGTGTCGTGGCCCTTATTTCCTTCCCTTATAATGTAAGGTGTCGTTGCTCCTGTTTCCTTCTCTTTATTTAAGTGCCGTAGCCCTTGTTTCCTTCCCCTATAATATAAGGATACCCTATTAAGAGGACTCCGCTGCGCTTCCGCTTTCTATCTTAGTACTCCTAGCTAATAAGGCACCCCTAAACTATCCCGTTCTGGCTATATAGCTCTGCGGCGTCGTAGTTAATAGTATTTCGTAGGAGGGAGGTACTATCGAAGACGCGAGATTACCGTATTAATATTAATAATATACCCTAGGGATAATGCTTCTAGGGCTGTAATATATACGACTTAGGCGGCTATTAGTACAACGTAAGGATAATATCCCTTACGAAGGAACTGTTCCTAGGTATAATAGCGCTTAGCCGGGCTCATAACCTCTTAAATATAATGGATGGAACGGTTAATTATTCAGCTATAGACACGTTGGCTATTTGTAGTCCATTACCAAGCATATAGGGCTGATACTGATATCCAACACTAGATACCTAGGTAGCTTCCAAGCGTGGTAGCTCAGTAAAGTATTCACTACTTTCAGTACATATAGTCAGACAGTACTCCGTAAAGGCTTATATGTATGCGGATACGGGTCGCTAGGCTAAGCCATGTAAGTGCTCACTTGTGGTTGGTACGACCGGCTCATGTATGCAAGTGCCGTACATCACCCACCACATACAGCCTTGTGTGGGAAGGTACGAGGAAGCGTACCGTGATCAGCTAACCAACTGTGTATATCAACCATCCCATCGTTGATTGGCTCAAAACTCGGTCTTTATCTCGCCAGGATCTCCCGTTCGAGCACCCAGCTTCTTCCCGCGGGCCTGCCACCATCAACCGGCATTAGCGCTGTCGTCACACAGACCCCCCTCGAATGCTCAATGAAAGCCGTAGGAGCGATGGCAGAGCGTCTGTGCCATTGCCTTGCATAAAGTCCATCTACGCTCAATATCCGTCGTTTTCTCCACTTTTCTCTGCATCTTCGGATAGCTCATTGCGAGATTTTACTTCAACTTCAACATCTTCAAAGTACACTACCCACGAGCCCAGTATGAAGAAAGCCTTGTCGTCAGAGGCCATCATCCCAAGCGAAGACTTCTACAACAAGGTTGGGATACAGTACGAGGAAGCATTTGGCCATGACGCAGGACTTCACAGAATTGTCCAGAAATTCCTCCAGCTACTTCCAGGGGACGCTCGAGTCCTAGATTGCGGATGTGGCACCGGCAGACCTGTGGCCGAGATGATCGCCGCAAGCGGGCGTGTAGTGACCGATGTCGACCTCTCGCAAACGATGGTTGAGCTTAGTAGCAAGCAAGTTCCGACCGGGTCTTTCACGAAAGTAAATATGCTACACTTCACCCCGGCGGATCCTCTGAACGGCGTGATTGCAATGCTATCACTGTTCGAGCTCAACCGCCAGGATATCAGTCTAATGGCACGAAAGTGGTTTCAGTGGCTTCGACCGGATGGATATCTACTCATCGGTGTCTTCGGAGCCGAGGATTGCGAAGCGACTCCTGAGATGTACGATTCGGATGGTCTATGTGCTACAGGGATTCCATTCACATTCATGAATCATACAGTCTCGATGACTTTGTTCACAAAGGCAGGCTGGAACGCTTTGTTGGAGGAGGCCGGGTTCGAAGTCATCCACACGGAAACAGATATTTTTTCACCTCCACCGGCTACGGTTTGCGATGATGAACCTCATTATTTCGTGATCGCTAGGAAATTAACCAGCGTCTAGCTATTCTGTAGTAATCATGGGAGAGGGCGAACTTCAAAGACATCGAGAGTCCACGATCAGCGGTCGTTACATATAGATTTTCTGTGCGGGATCAAGAACAACGCCGCTTGACCTAATTAATTCATGAGTTGTTCAGCTTCATTGAGCCCAGCGGTACTTTTCACGGGGTTATTGCAGCAACCGCGCGGCTCGGTATTCATCATACTGGTCCATTTCAACTATTCTTCTTTGATACAAAACCCTTTTGTCCATTGAAGTAAGTATTCTTCGAAGGCTTCTTGTCAACGTTTTGTCTCGACTCTCATGATCTGCACCAACTTCCTCGAACTTGAGGACAAGCCTATCCGATTCCGAACCAGCCTCGGCTCTATATACTTAGCAGCAACACTTACATCCTGACGTAGCAAACCGAAAAATGCAGCAAGGCCATTGGAATCTATGTCAAATGACGACTATTCCCGTTCTCGAACGCCGTTCCATCGGCAGGACTTTGCCGAAACGGAACACAATTTCCACATTCAATAAAGCATGACGCAAGGTAGCGAATCTTCCCGAGGTCTACTTCGTCAAGGTGATATGCGGCTACACGAATCGGAGCGGAAACTCGACATGATCGAAGGCGGGCATGAAAACGTTGGGAGTGGTCCCTCAGGAAGTGGTCCTTACCATGGAAGTCCTTCGAGTGCACTGACAGCCAGTCAGCAGGCGGCGGTGGACAAACCTCTTGCAGCATCTCATGCGGCAGCAATGAACGCCATGACTGAGAACGTGTATTTGCGACGTTGAGGGGGCATATCATTCTCTACTTGAATATGTCATTCTTGTCCGTTCTTGTCTTTCAAATGGCGAATTAATTCTTTGCGGACTGTGGTTCTTTGCTGCAAGGGTCCAATCTGCACGTGGCGTTTGTGTGAAGGGGTATTTCGAAGTTAAAAGACGAGGTACGTTGATGGGATGGAAGGGTCTAGAGTGGAGCGAATACTGGCTGGGAAGGGAGCATGATCGGGTTTATGAAATAGTGCTGGGACATAGGTGTCTCATCACCCTAAGCTAGGCATTCAGTAGATAGCGACTTTATAAGTCTCATAATCTTCTTCTATATCCCCCCCTCCTCCCCGTCTAATCCTTTCATTTCTACTCCCATCCCTCCCCAACACCACTCCCCCTCATCTAGCCATGCTCCAGTAAATTTACTAAGACATGGTGCTTAGCTTCAGGACGATCGTATCTGTCAGAGAATAAGGTAGATAAATCTTATTTAATAGAGCGATAAGTCGGGAGTCAGGATTGATGACGTTCATCTACCGAGATTTTTGGATGAGAGCTAGGATTGTGGAGTAGAGTAAAGTAAAGTAAAGTAAAGGATAGTTGTATGATTGATTTTGGTGTATGTAAATACTATGCTATACCATGCTATAACTCCTACTCTCCACTACTTCCATAAAACCCCGCTAGAGCCACGATCACAGCAAAGAGGGAAAGGCTTCCGTTCACGAAAAAGCATCCAAAACTGATGAAGTCGATTATATTAATCGAATTCGATATCGCAATCCGAGGTAGAAGGATCGAAAACGGGTCGGATATCCCATTGGGTACAGGATAGAATATTCTATAGGCTAAAGCTGTTGTTAAACTTATCATGGCTTTATCCTTGTGATCTGTAGAGGATTAGGATACTTACACTCAGTATCGAAGGTCTGCTGTTGTGGCTAGTTTTCGAGGCTAGTTTTCGAGGCTAGTTTTCGAGGCTATTCGGTATATTTAAGCTGCTGCTTTGTATCTGCCGTGGAGCTGGCGGCTTGTGGCAAGGTAGCGAGCGATGCGAGGAGGCAGGGGTAGGTGTGGTAGGTACGCCGATGGAATGTGTGGCGAGGTTTGTGGAGTTCCTTTCCTCATATTGATCATCTTTGAGCGGGAACTTCGGTATGACGTTGTTCATGTCCTTAATTGTGTAGCCATCATCCTCCCTCCAGCTTCGCCGGTGCCCCACCCTCAGCCCATCGTTCTGCAGATCTGCAACATGCGAAGGCAGGGATCTAAGGATAGTATATACCCTCTCCAGCTCAACCGGCTCGCCATTGGTACCTCTCACCAGGGCTCGAAAGGCGGTCAGGGTCCAACAGATAATGGTATGGGGGGAAAGTCAATTGCAGTCAAGATGCCGTCCCGGTAGAATAGGCCGAATTGAATTAGTTCGAAATCGGCAACATCGGGGATACCGCTGTCGTCATGAGCGAGTTGCGGTTGATAGAATCAGCTTGAGAAGGTTGGCGTACATAATCGATGGGGTTGTTGATTATGGGGCTACCTACCGGATATTCTATAAGCAGTAGGAAGTCGGCTTCTAGAAAGCAGGACAGCGCGGTTGGGTTCTGGTGAATGTGGATTTCAGATTGTATGCCTCGTCCACGACAACGACGCGACCGAATAAGCCTGTTAGAAGACTTCGAAAGTGGGACAACTGCAACTCGGTTTCTTCCACTTCGTCTTTATTATCCGCCATCCCACCTCCCTTCGCTTCCTGCGCTCTCTCCACCTACGTCGTCGTCATCGGAGTTATCGGTAGGACCCTCTATAGAAGCAGTCTTCGCAATTTAGTCATTAGCCTTGGCCACGTTGACCGCTTCGGCATCGGTGGCAGGGGAAAAGGGGTACGCCGCCTCAGCGTCTGCAGCGAGGGCAGGACGACGATATTGGCAGTCGCTGGCTCATCTGGGTGGCCTGCGATCCAGGCTAAGAGTTTGCCGGGTTGGGGCGCCAACGTGCGATCGCGATCCATTTGAGTGCCGCTGTTGCGGCTCCCAAACCAACACCAGACGTCCTTGCGATACCCAAAACTGTTGACGTATTCCTCCTTGGTAGTCCGCTCTTCGCTGTGTTGTCTAGCGACATCGGAGAGACCGCTGGAACGGACTGGATATCTCGAGGAAATCGAACCGGCGAGTCATGTATGTGTTCAGACTGAATCAGACATAACAGAATACTTTGGGCAGTGTTCTGTACCGAATGACAGAACGGTCTGAAACCCCCTATTTGACTTACCGAACCTTAGTAGTTCCTACTTGCTCCATCATAGTGCTGCGAGGAGGCACGGGCAGGAATGGTTTCATTTCTAAGGACTCGCCGGACCGTTCGACAACGCCTACCTACCTGGTCCTGGACCCGGATCATTGACGACCTTACGATACGTCGGAGCCTCCTAGTAATGACTCGGGCCATCCTATTCCGAGTGAGGGTCTCCGCTCTAAGTATTGACAATAACATGATTGGTCTGAGATTAGACCGTCCTATACTAGAAGATTAGTGATACGCTATACCTTCGGAGGCAACATATGCACACAAGCGTTGAGCAACTAAGCGTTGCACACCCTCATATGCCCTCTTCATTTGGGAGCCAATGATTGGTTTCACAATGATGAAGAGGATGGCCGATCTTGACTGTGTGGTCTGCTCGTGGGAAGGGGCTAACATGAGTCACAGTGTGTATATGTATATGTATATGGAAGAGAATTGACAAGACAATCGACTAATGTATGAGGAGTCGAATGTTCGAGAGGAAGTGGTTAAATGTCAGAGCTATTGAATGGGTTAGATATACTTCAATCCTGTTTCGTGTACGAGCTGTCATTCCGGATGGATCAATTCGGATGAAGTTCTCTCGTGCACGATCTGTCACCCACGACGAAGTCGTTCCGTCCACGGTATGTCACTCCTGATGAAGTTGCTTTATTTGCGATCAGCTACTTATGACAAGGAATTTCGCGTACAATTCGTCACCCTTGAAGTTGTTCTACTTGCGACCTGCCATTCCTGACAAAGTCCTTCCATTCACGGTCTGTTACTCTCGGCAAAGTCATTTTGTTCACAACATGTCATTGTTGAGGAGGTTGGGTCTTTTATATTGACGAAGTTGAGGTGACAGATCCTGAACGGATCTAGCAATGGTGAAGCATTTCCAACGAACACTGTCATAAGTATTCTGAACGTGAATGGTCGCAGATCTCCCCACTATCGAGAAGGACATAGCCAACCCATTTGATGGTAAACAAAGCCCCAAACAATTATCAATACACTCGTAATAAAAAATGGTTCTTCAAGCTCATTACCATCCCCGCCAAAACCTACCCTCAATGAAATCTTCATATTGTAAACTTGAGATAGCCACCAGCTATAGCGACAAAACAGTGGCGCTCTTGATTCCAGCCAATACCCACCAATCATCGTCCTTCATCACCAGATGCACCAAGGTCAACCGTATGCTAGGCCTCAGCGATCATTGGTAAATTTAGCACGCGAGCCGTGTTCATGCACGTACATAGGTAATTGGCCCCGGTCTCGTTTCAGGTCGTTGCCACACGGGCCGCAGAATGGCGCGCTTATATGTTGGCCGAAGGGGCCGTATTGGCGACCGTGGAAAATTCGAAACGGAAGATGATCACCCGGTCATGTGGTGACATCTGATTATTTCCATGGTATGAAAATGACGGGCATTCTGACGGGGCGAAAAGTTTGGTAAATATAGCAAAGATTGGATGGGTAATTGGAATCTTGCATGATGTAAAACACACAGATGTGCACTAGGCCGGAAGGCCGATGACCGGTGAAATCTTGAATCGATGGATAGAGCGTGCGTGGATGGAATGCGGGGTGCAGATACGGATGACTTCTGAGAGGTCGAGAAAGGTGCGAACGATACTCTGCATGAAGCCGGGGTAAAAGTAGAGTATTATATAAATTATTGGGTATAAGCTGTAAGTATGAGGAATACCAGAGTATGCGATGAGAAAGCCACTTCATGAGTTGCACGCTACGAAGCATTCCGCTGTGATCGCTGGCTCAATGTAGTGAAAGGGTGTCCGTGCCTCTTGCGCTATATGTAGATCGTTGTCGTACATTCGTGATTGAGGATATATTACGCCTTGAAGATGTGGTTCGAGTGACCCGGCACCTTCATCCGGCAAAGCTCGCAATCTGCGCGGATTCCCATCGAGAAGGACAGCCTGGTAGTTCGGGCTTGTAGAGAGAAACCGTTGGTCTTCGCGATTGGATGCCCATAATAATGCTCCGTGTCCATCTGCAATCGACCCATTGTGATCGAGGAATCCATCACCTCATCCTCGTCAATGGGAGTGGGTAACCTCCTCCGCCGTGCATGATTTTCGTACTCGATCTCTTGCTGGGATCGTGGGATGATATCTTCCGAGTCCTCGCTCATGTCCATCATTGCATCTATGCCCTGCTGGAAGTGGCCATAGATAGGTGTAGGGAGACGACCCCCAGAGGGTGATGTTTGTAAGTCCTTGAAAGGATCTCGGAAGGCCGGTAGAGGGGGTACAACCGTGCATGGCGAAGCGTTGGGAGATGAAATGGCAGTGGGTTGGCCCAAGTAACGTGGAGAGACGAGAGGCCGAGAGTCTGTCATGTCCATGTCCGAGTCGAGTGTCTGCTCAAGGATGAGTGGTGGCGGACTGACGCTGACTTGGGTCGAAGGTTGTTGACGCGCTTGGATTGATAACGTGAGAGGGGGAGAGGTCTCTTCTTCAGATGAATCTGCGGGAGTGATGGTCTGGGTAAAGAGTGGTGACGGCTTGCTTCTTAGTGATTGCGAGAACCCCCTGTTGTGTTTGGAGGTTGGTGAAGTCCGGAAGGGTAACCTGCATTGCTGTTCCTGTGTCTTAGTAAAGTGCTCCCAAGGTGGAAGTATGCGGTGGGTGTATACCTTGATCACACGCGCGCATTCTTCATAGCCGTCCTCTTCAGTATCACGAGCCCGCTTCTTGGAGGTGAACATGGTACCGAATGTAGTTTGATCAGGATGAGAAGACGGAGAGCTAGGGGAGAGCGGACAGGCGTTGATGACGATGTTTGGTTGTTTGGTTGTTTGGTTGGTTGTAGGAGTGGGATCATAAAAGTGATATGAGGCAAGGCTTGGTGGGGATCCGATAGGGATATAGATCTACCAGATCAGTATTTTATTTCCATAGCGGCTAGAACTAGTGTTACGAATGGGTCATCTCGCATGCAGCATGCAGAATCTAGAATCCTAGCTGTTTCTAGTGCATGTCAGAGAAGCTTGAAACAGAGAGATGAGCGATCATGTCTTAGAACAGGGGCAAGCACAAGCGGCTATTTTATTTTACAGACTAGAGTTTATTACACTAGACCCAGGATAGGGATAGAGTACCGGCCCATATCTTGCCCGATGCCAATGATGAACTTCCGAGATCGGACAACACAAGTCTGAATCCTTTGCTACAAGATCCCTGTCAGGTTCCACAAGGATCACCGCCGCACAACTCAAGATCAGTACATAATTGCACGACATATATCCAGTACATAAATACGTCGCAGCAGCTTGGTAATTATTACTGCAGCTGCGAAATCCACACTGCTGGAGCTTGCCCATCACTCACCTTTCGAATTCTCGCGCAATACACGACACAATGCCTATCGCTGATATTGATATGTCGCTCAATGAGAACACTCGAGGTGACCTGAACTTCCAGCCCACCATACTAGGTCTCTGCTGACAGTGGTTCAAGTCCTTGGCCAGGATCCTTTGATCCCCCCTCAATTACTGCAGTCAGAAATACCCGCCGTACGTTTCTTCTTCGATAATCAAGGGCTTGGCTATGACTGACGCGTAACAGTCCGACGAGACCTACAGAGCTGTTGCCAAAGGCCGCCAAGAGTCAATACGAATCATCACTCAAGAAGATGACCGCCTACTGGTCATGGTCGGGCCATGCTCACTGCACGACCCCGCAACAGCTGTCGAGTATGCACATCGGCTCGTTAAGCTGTCACATAAACTCTCCGATGACCTCTGCATCATCATGCGCGCTTATCTCGAGAAGCCAAGGACGACTGTGGGTTGGAAAGGCTTGATAAACGACCCGGAGATCAACGAGACATTCAAGATCAACAAGGGTCTGCGGGTGTCGAGACAGTTGTTCTGTGACTTGACTGGCTTGGGCATGCCAATTGCAAGCGAGATGTTAGACACCATATCACCACAATTTCTTGCCGATCTGATATCATTGGGAGCGATCGGGGCACGAACAACAGAAAGTCAATTACACCGCGAACTGGCCAGCGGTCTTTCGTTCCCGGTAGGCTTCAAGAATGGGACGGATGGATCTTTGACGGTGGCCATCGACGCTGTTGGCTCTGCCGCCTCGAAGCATCACTTCATGGGCGTCACGAAACAAGGTCTGGCAGCTATCACAAGAACGAAAGGGAACGAGCACGGATTTATCATCCTTAGAGGCGGTACCAATGGGACAAACTTCCATCGGGACAGTGTCAAAGCCACCCGGGAGGCGTTGAAAAAGAAGGGCCAAAAAGAAGTCATGATGATCGACTGCTCACACGGTATGCATGTTTGCGAGAGCTGCTTTACTTCATGCTAAGACCACTAGGTAATTCGAACAAAGATCACCGAAACCAGCCGAAAGTCGCTCAAACCATTGGCGACCAGCTCCGCGAAGGCGAGACAGCCATAGTCGGCGTGATGATAGAGTCACATATCAACGAGGGCAACCAGAAAGTGCCGCCAGAAGGCCCAGGTGGCCTTAAGAAAGGTGTCAGCATCACCGATGCCTGCATAAGCTGGGAATCGACCGTGGACGTTCTCGAACAGCTGGCTGACGCCGTGAGAACGAGACGAAAGGCTGTGAAGGGTCGGGCCAACGGAGCGAATGGTTATTGAAAAAGCTTGCTATCTTATGCATTTACGATGATGAGTATGTTTTAAGCGATGAAAAGTTTGAGGCATTTAATCATTAGACGGTTGAATGATTCTCATGACAGGCTTGATACCTTAGGTACTTTGAGATAGAGGCTTGATTCTATCCATTTACCACATATACCGATTACTACATATCATCCCAGTGCAAAGGCAGTACATGCTCAGCACAGAGTTCGTAGAGAGATCGATCAGATATATGACCAAAGTCCTATCCATACCAAAACCCATCCTAGCACCAGTAATATCCGCTCCTCCAATACTCCTCTCCGTACAAACGTCCACATCTAAAGCCTCAATCAACACCCACCCCCCCCTACCCCCCCTCCACCAGAAAAAATGCGCGCCCTCACCCCCCCCTCCCTCCTCCTCACCCTCCTCCTAACAACCCTCCCCCCCTCCCCCCTCCTCAAAGTCCACGCAGCCTGTCCGTCCCTCCTCTCCCCCCCCCTTCCCACTCCTCCTCTCCACTCCCCCAATTCCACTAACGACCCAAACAGCCCCAACCTCCTTCTGCAAATGCACCTGCTTCACAAACAGCACCATCATCCCCCTCGACGCCCCCACCGCCCCGCTGCTCCTCCTCCCACGGCACGCATCCATTCCTCCCTCAAATGGCGGACGTTCAGACCCGCCGCCCCTCCCGTGGGACGGCGCCGATAAAGCGCGTCTTCCCAACGCGCCTCACGCCCAACCTGCCGGGAAGGAAGAGGAAGAGGAAGAGGAAAATGGGGATGAAAAGCAGCAGACGTCAGAGCCAGAACCAAAACACGAAAAAGAAAACCACAACCCGGCTTCCAGTCCCGAAGCCACGGACGAGAAAGAGAAGGAAAAAGAAAAAGAAAACCGCCCCGGCACCTGCGCAGACTGCAACCGTCAATTCTGCCTCGACTACAGCCTGCCCATCTGCAAACACGCGCGCGTCGAGGACGTCTTCACCACTTGTTTCCGTACGTTTCCTTGCCCTCTTATCCCGCTCTCTTTCCCTTCATCCCTTCATCCCCCTCCCCATATATATCCATAACCCAATATCCACACGCTAAAGGACGAGATCTGCAGAACGCGATTCCCGCAAAGACGAAGCCGTAGTCTTCATCTTCATTTTCGCCACCGCAGGATTGCTGCTGTGGGCCGCGGTGAGGCCGTGGGTTGGGGGGTGGATTGAGGTTCGTATCCTCCTTTCTTCTTTTTGCTGGGGATAGGATGGATGTGCATGGTGATGATGACTGACCGATAAATGGACAAAGGGAGCTCGAGAGCGGAGCAGTTATATCCCTGTTGCCGGACAAGATGGTTGAAGGCTGATATTGGGGATACCTTATTGACAGCGGTAATGCCATTTGGATGCTATGTTTATGTGATTTATATGTATATTCACGATCTCTATCCATCACCACCAAGGCGGGCGATTATTACTGTCACAAGCGATGGCGTTCAGGCTGAACTTGGACTTGGGTATAAGATATTCATATTAATATTCATACTCATAAGAGATATCCCCATGGCTGCAGAAGATGGCTACATTCCATACTGTGGATATTTAACTCTAAAGACTCGAATATCAATATCAGGGATGGTGGAAGTGAGAAATACTATGCTATACCATGTAATTCATGGACGATGGCTATGGCTATGGCTATGTATGTCTCCGCAGCGAGGAAGGGGATTTCATTTTCGCAAGCGATGGCGTTCGGGCATTTGAATTTGGGTATAAGATGTTCATACTCATAAGATATTTACCGGTGCTGGTGGCTAGTGTCTGGATAGGGTGATTGATACTTTGAGTTTCTTCGGATATGGATACTGATATGGATGTTGGGGATGTTGGGGATGTTGGATGAGTGGGAGTGGGATGGGGAAAAGAAGAGGTGAGGGAGTGGAAGAGGGAGGATAGTATACTCTCCTTATGTGAGTTATGTACGATGGCTATGTATATCACAGTAGCGAGGCGGCGGCGGTGGTGGTGGCGGGATTGTCACTGTCGCAAACGATGGCAGTTAGGCACTTGGACTTGGGCATGAGATATTCATATTCATATTCATGACTTATTTGACCATCATCAACTCTCATGAATTTTCATGAATTCTCATCATCATCATCTTTATCTTCATCATTGCATCCCTCCCTTCACCCTTCCACCCTTCCTTTCCCCCCTCCCTCCCTTCCCCTCCCCTCCCCACCCCACCCCATCCCCACTCACCACACAAGTCACACCCCCCTCCCCTCCTTACTAACCTTATCATGCGCCGCATCCTCCATCGGCCCCTTCGGATTACTCCCCAACGTATTCTCCCTCACATCCTCGCTCTTCTCACCCGAATCCCCCTTCCCGCCACCCTCGATATCAGCGCTCACGTCGCCGGCACGGCCGGATCCTGGTACGCCGGTTTGCTCGTCGGATTGGGTTTTGGGGTCCGGGGACTGGCGGCCGGGGTTTGGGGCGGACATGGTTGGGTTTTAGGATTGGGTTTGATGGGGGTGGTTGGTGGTGGGTGTGTTTGTGGAGGTGCGTGGGAGTGGTGTGTGGAGTGGGTGTGATCTGCAAACTGTTAGAGCTGGTGGGAAGTGTGATGGTATGTAGTCAGCTGCTGGAAGGTGGAGATGGCTTACGGAACTGATTGTAGGGATTGTGAATGTGTTTGGGTGTGTGGGTTGGTTGGAATTTTTGTTGATGAAATGAGTGGTTTTGTTTTTGGAGGGGCACATTTTCCTGGACGAGGGACCCCACTAGCTACGTCATTGCGACGGGTAAGCGCGACAATCGGCGGATAAACATCGGCGCGTAGTAGCTGGAATATGTGAGTGGATCCATGCACGCCATGATGAATTGCATTGGCATTTAGTGAGTGGAATCTCCTAGCGTGATCAATCGCCATTGCACGAAGCAGACCTTGGAGTTGGGAGACAGGTATAGTGACAGGTATACCGATATACATGTCTCATCTTATGTCTCATCTTTGAAGACGCGTAGTTTATGGTGAGAGGATCGCTCTGCGCTCGGAAAGGTTTTGATAGGCCGAAGCTCTACTCACGATGATCGACGCTGTTTAGCTCTTGATCTCATGGTGACAAGGCTGACCAAGTTGTTCTTTGAATTGCGACTCAATATTGATCATGAGTCGGTCCCAAATCGTGTTGCTTTACGCAGCAGATACGGTCAAAGCTGCGGCGGCCATAGCTGCAGCGACAGCAGCACCTAGAACGGCACTCTCTTGTGTCCTCTCCAGAATGACCCTTTTGCGGCTCAACCCTTCAAGTAATATCATTTCATCTAGTGCATGCTGTGCTCGATCCATGTAGCCCGGGTACTTGTTGATGACGCTCCCGTCACATCCGATGCTGATATGGTCTAGATCATTTTGCAATCCCGCCTCACTCTCCAGATCCTCTAGTAGTGATGAGAGCGCGTGAACGCCCGTGGCAAAGTATGATATCGATCGCCCAGAAACAAAGCGGACGGTCTGGCGAACAAAGGTTCCGTCGTTGAAGCTCGGGAACTGATCATTGGGATGATGTTCATGGAGAAGCGTGCAAATCGTAGCCAATGAGTCTGAGTTGTCAAGTTCGATCTGAGCGAGGAGTTTGGTATCCAGGACGTATTTCGAGATTAGGGATGGTGGTAGTGAGCCTCCGAAGAGGCCTGCTGTCTTGGTAGCCTCCACGATAATAAGGCGAACGATTTCGCCCATGTAGCCGCCTGCAACAAGATACTCAAACGGCTGATAGTTGGGCAGGATATGACTACTATTGAGTGCCTCATCCCATTTCGTTGTTGGGAATATGCCTTTGCTATACATGCTAAACTCGGTATTGGTAAGCACATGGGTGATGCCGCCGTCGTTTGGCAATGACCGTGAGGCGAATTTGGAAGGACCAAGGGATGTAACAGGGACATGTATCGCAGCATTGATGCCGGTGCCTAGTATGTAAGCCAGGCGTGTGGCTGGATCAAGGTATGCTCGAGCGAGGAGGGTAGAGGGGGAGTCGTTGACGATGGCGGCAAGGCTGACGTTCACATTCTGAAGCAGGATCAGCCGAGGATCTCATATCTCATTACAGGAGACACGAACTGCACGTTGGCAGGCTTGACAAATTATATCACCCAGATCATCACCAATGACTGCATCAGAGCAGACGAAGCCCTTCCCCATGCCCAAGACCTTGCCACTTCTTATTGATCTTTGACTGCTGAGGTCAGCATGTTCCCGTACCCATTAGTTGTACTATCCATGACTGACTCGATTGGAAAGGACCACGCAATGCCCATACGCAATGTTCCACTCCCTTCCATATGGTCTTTGCTCCCACTCTGCAACCTCAACATATCCCCTATTCTCTCGGCCATCCAATCGAAGAAAGCGTATTGCGGTAGCTGCCGTACCGTGTTATCAATAGGAAAGGACACGGTACGTCTGATCTGCATTGATTTCGGGCCCAGACTTCTGCCACCGAGCTCGACTAATGCCATTCGTAGGTTCGATCCCCCAACTTCCAAAGCCAGATATTCCCCCCTTTCGTTTCCAGTAGGCAGGGTGTAGTTGTATGAGGGAAGCATGCATTGCGGGCTGGCATGGAGATGCTGTCTGAGTTCCAGCTGAAGCTGCTTGGAGAGGACGAGCAGTGATTCAATCTTCAATTGTTGCTTAAATTGGCATTGCACCTCTTCGAGGAAGTCATCTAAAGTTTTTTGCGGTGGCGGCATTGTGCTGAGTATGAATTGAGTGGTTGAGAGGACAGACACTGGGAGAGTACAGGACTTGTACGGCCAATGGGTTGTGGTAGAGGCTTTGCATTTCTGTACTGCAACAGCCAAAGCATGCACTATGACTCGTGCACCCTGTTTAGGGAAAACTTGTTGCAACGAGTGCGTCCCGGTCTATGGTAAAATCGAGCTTGACTTGAAGAAGAGACATCCCTCACAATTCGCGAAGAAAAGATCATCAGCTTCAGAGCCTCCACGCCCGAAATAGGCACATGGAGGCCGTGATGAAGTGGCGATAAAACACCGGCAGTCACTTTCGAAAGCTATAAGTGACTGCGCCTACAGTCAAGGAGGAGCTGGATTGGACCTGTACCACCGCTGCAGTGTCATCGTGATAGCCAATCTAAGCAGTGGTGAAGTAGGCGTCGCGCCCGAATGAGAGGTCGTATACGAAATTATTCTAAGGTTGGCAGGCACGCAGGCACGATATATGTGTGGGAATGAACTCACATACGAAGGTGGGTATCCGTTTCGCTCTACGTCGTATATTACATCTCGCTATGAATTAACAGGACATCGGATTCCCCTCTAGAGGCTCTGCAGAGTCAACGAACACCTCTACCCATGGTATCATACCTCAACAAATCCAAACAACCCCAACCCCCACCCAAAAACAAGCACCATCAAACCTTCTCACGCAGCACATCCCTCACCCCAGCCACCGCCACCATCGGCTTCACATCCTCATACGTCTCGTCCGTAAACGCCAAATCCGCCTCTACAGGCACCGTATCCGGAATCCGCGTAAAGATCAAAGGCGCCGCGATCAGCAGCGCCGCCGCAAGAAGCGCCCACGAAGACGCAAAGATGTTGACAAACGGCACCTTCAGCGCATCGACGCGATAGATGATGGCCGCGCCGGCCGATTGGATGCCCTTGTAAAACCCGGCGTAGTTGGCCAGCTTGCGGCCGTTGTTCGTCATGGCGCCCATGAACCAGTAGACGCTGGTTTGCCATGCAGCTAGGAAGGAATGACGGTGTAAGTTATTCTGCTAATTCGGGTTTAGGGGGATGAGAGTGTCAATATACCGTCGTAGAAGCCGTAGAACATGTAGAGGAACATCGGTCCAACGTAGCCGCTGTCTTGGAAGTCGCCTTTAACGAACGTCTTTGACGACGTCTGAGCCCTCGTGTACGTCTCCTCATACGCATAGCCACCGCCCCAGATCGCAAAGGTAAGCACGAGCAGCACGCCCCATATGATCCTCGCTCGCATCGAGCGCCTCACACTCTTGACATCCAGCGCGTAGCCGAACACGTAAGCTCCGACAATCTGGCTCGTGTAGTAAAGGACATTGTTGAGGGACCTGGTGCGAATATTGAACTTTGCAGAATTGAAGTCGTTGAACTGGTAAGTGTAAAACCAGTTGCTGGCGAAGAACATGGGAAACAGGCATATGACCCACACATCAGATCTCAAACATTCCCAGAGTCCGAGAAGCTCGCTCTGCCATGTAGGATGCTTCATCAGAATCACATGAGACAGATCGCCTCGGATCACGGTTCGTGCGTCTACGAGTGTCCAGGCGAGGCAGGCACCGAGGAAGGTCAGGACCATGAATCCAATGTACGTGCCATCATTGACGTTGCTGGCTTTGGAGTGTAAATTCTGCCCAAGCGGTATCCTGACACGAGGCCGTCATTTTGTGCAATGGTCTTCGGGAATTCTCTAAACTCACAGTCCACCAATCACAGCCCCAAGATTGAAGATCATCCAGAACCAAGAGATGTAGCGCCCTTTCGACTGTTCTGGAGGATAGGACATCATAATAGCACCTTGAGCCGCCCACAGCATCCCAGCGCAGACACCGAGCATCGCTCCAGCGAAGATCACAAAGCCGGAGTTTTGAGTATGGTTGTAACTCAAATAGCTGGATACATAAAGGCAGTATCCCAAACCTCCCAGACTCAACGTCAACTTAATACCCAGTCGATTCGCAATCGACCCGGCGAAGAAACCTACGACGGCAAAGGTGGAGTAGACCGCAACGTTGGCGTTGTCTGCGGTTTTGGGGTCTTCTTGACCGCCTCCTCCGAGGCCGTTGACGGCATTGAACATGCCTGGACATAAGAAGCAGACGAAGGCGACAAGGGTGAGCTGGAACGGAGGGGAGGCATAGCAGGGGATGGTCCAGGGTCCGATGCGGTGGGTCTTGTATTTCCAACCCACTGGGCGCCCGATTTGGCCATCTTCATAATTTGAATCTTGGTGACCTTGGTGGTGGTCGAATACTTCAGTGCCTTTACCTGCAACATCTCGGTCCTCTGTCTCTGTGTCCGCCATTTTCGGTACCGGACTCCAGTGGTATAGATAAAAACAGTGGTTTTTGATATCGATATGAATCACGGCAAATGTCTCACTCGATGATCAACGGGTTTCAGTGTAAATGCAGTTCGGAGTGGGAAACCTCATGAATGCCTACACCAATGATCGTGACCATTACACATTCCAGAGTATAGCGACACGTCTCACGAGCAGACATGCCTGGCAGAGCAATAAATGCAGACTCTGACAGGGGATGAGATAGTGAAGAAAGGCAGTCGCGTGATGAGATTCTGCAGCTGGAATTCTTCGGGTCTTTTTCTCTTTATGAGCGCACAAAGTAGCATTTGAGTGGCTACAGATATCAATATGTAAGCCACTAAGGCACGCTCCGGGTTGCTGGCGCAAGCCGGAAAGGCGTATTTTGATAGTGCGCTGCGGGGCTGAAGATATTGTGAGGGGCACGCTGCAGTATTGCAACACTAGCGCATATTGATATCGACCTCGAAGCTTCTGGGATGCGAGGCACTCCTGTATATCCACGGGAGCCAAGTAATGGAAAATGATCTGGATGCAGGCGCATTGTCCTCGCAATAGATCGAAACATCCTTATCGCCTCATATCCTCGTGAAGACCGTAGGCACACTTCCACTCATATCGACCATTGTGCTTTTATTTCTGACCCAGGCTTCCAATCCGGTCTTACCATTCTCCACCCCAAGTCCGCTCTGCTTCCATCCACCAACACTCATCTCTGCGGGACTTTCACCCCATGTATTCACCCAGGTGATTCCTGCTTCCAGCTGGGCAACCACCTGGTGTGCCAGATTGAGATCTTTGGTGAAGACCCCCGCAGCCAGTCCCAGCTCCGTAGCGTTCGCTCGCTCAATGGCCTCATCGACGCTGTCGTATGTCAAGATTGTCATCACGGGTCCAAAGATCTCTTCTTCGACGATCTTCATCGAGTCCTTGCAGTCGGTGAAGACTGTGGGCTTGACCCAGTAGCCGTCTTCCATGCCCTGAAGAGCCTCAGGCTTTTCGGCACCTCCACACAGCAGGGTCGCCTTGTCAACCTCAATTCCATGCTCGATGTAGTCTTTCACCTTCTTGTGGTGAACCTCGGACACAAGAGGACCAAAGTTGGTGTTCATATCCATTAGATCTCCCGGACGAATGTACTTCATTTGGTCTAGCAACTTCTCTTCGAACGCCTGCTTCATGGTCTTTGGCACAAAGACCCTCGTACCGTTCGTGCATACTTGACCTGTGCTGAAGAAATTGGCCATCATCGCACCGTCAACAGCCTGCTGAATATCCGCGTCTGGCAGTACGATGAGTGGGCTTTTCCCACCAAGCTCCATGGTGGTGTATTTCATCCCTGCTGCTGCGCTGCTGGCCACCTTCTTCCCCGTCGCAACCTGACCCGTGAACGAGACCTTGACAATGCCTGGATGAGACGTGAGGGTTGCCCCGACATCACCGCCACCGTTGACGACATTGAAGACTCCAGGAGGTACTCCGGCTTCGGTGTAGATTTCTGCTAAGATCTGGCCATGCAAAGGTGTAACTTCGCTCGGTTTGTAGACCATAGTATTACCCGCAGCAAGACACGGCGCCGACTTCCATAGCGCACTGGACAGCGAGAGTCTCAGCTTCGTATTCGTATGGCAGGGTGCATGTAGCGTACATTTGTATCGGGTAATTCCAAGCTCCTATACCCGCGCATACGCCCAGCGCCTCCTTTTTCGTATAGACCCAGGCGTCTTCCCTCAGCTGTGTTGTCTCGCCGTTGAGTCCCCCGCCTCCGACCAAGTTGGCGAAGAACTCCAACACATCCGCCCCAGTCACAACATCCACGGTGCTTGTCTCTGAAAATGGCTTGCCTGTATCGTGCGTCTCCGTCTTCGCGATCTCATCATTTCTCTCCCGCAGAAGCTGTACGGCTCTCAGCAAGATGCGTGATCGCGCGATGGGAGGAGTCGTCGACCAGGAACGAAACGCTGTCTGCGCAGATTGAATGGCAGAGTCGATGTCTGAGTCTGAGGCCGCGTGTACGTCGGCCAGAGGTTGTGCTGTCGAAGGATTGACCGATCTGAATACAGGACCTGCTGCAGTCTTCACTTTGCCATCACAGTAGAGATGACGTGGTGGGTAGAATGAGTCTGTCATGGCTGTTCCTCTAGTATGTTGACCCTGGTATCTTGATACCCAGGATATCTCGATAGGGAACAGTCAGCTATTCTTGCTCACTCGTCATGTTCAGCAGCAGTCAGCCGAGTCAAGCTGTACATGTGGCTATACCGGACAAAGAACAAAGGATGATGACCAATTCACCTAAGACCGGTTGAGCTTGTCGAGTTTTGCCCCAATACACCGTAGAATACTAAGGTAGTTACCTAGTACTCCGTAGGTCCGCAAGTTTTGACTGCATTGAGCTTAGCGTGGAATCCTTGACCACTCAGAGTTTCGACCGCTCTTCAATCTCACGTGTTCTACAAAAATCATCATTATTTCCTTTATTGTCCTTGCGATCCCTGCTTTTGCCTTTGTTGTATTTTCTTTCATAGAACTGCTCTTCTCCTTGCGTTGGCGGCTTTTTGGGAATATCTCATATTGTTGATAACACGTACAACGAGCCAATGTTAAACTATATGGTCACTCTTTGATCTCCTTGCAACACTTCCACCCATTTTGCTGTTTTGCACAATCATTGTTGAACTCAGTCAAAAGAAAATCTACTATCGATTTTTGTATCTAGTAATAATACCTACTTAAATTCTACTATGACTACCATTGAGCTTTCACCAGCTGAAGCGAATAGTTTCGACTATCTTATTGTTGGAGGTGGAACATCGGGATGTGTCATCGCCAGCCGGCTGGCCGAATATCTCCCTCACAAGAAGATACTTCTGGTGGAAGCCGGACCGAGTGATTACATGAATGACAAAGTCCTGAATTTGAAAGATTGGTTGAACCTATTGGGTGGCGAATTGGACTATGACTATGGTACGACCGAGCAGCCTAATGGTGAGTGACAAAAATATCTATTCTGTTCGATCGTTCTCCTCCCGCTGTTTTCCATGCATTGATGGAAGGGAGCCCACACTTGCCATCCTCGGGATATGTACGAAGTCATGTAGTATCAGATTCAGAATCTCATCATTAACATTTCCAATGCAGGAAATTCCCATATACGACACTCGCGAGCAAAGGTACTAGGAGGCTGCTCGTCACATAACACCCTCATCTCTTTCAGACCATTCGAATATGACTGCAAGGTATGGGAGTCTCAAGGCTGCGAAGGTTGGTCTTTCGAGACATTCACCCGGGTCCTGAATAACCTACGTAACACCGTGCAGCCCGTTCACTCCAGACACAGGAACCAACTCTGCAAAGACTGGATCAACTCATGCTCCACCGCTCTCGACGTCCCAGTCATCCATGACTTCAACAAGGAAATCATCAAAGCTGGAAACCTCGAGCAAGGTGTCGGCTTCTTTTCCGTTGCGTACAACCCGGACGATGGTCGCCGAAGCAGCGCGAGTGTAGCCTACATTCATCCCATCCTTCGTGGCGACGAGAAGCGACCTAACCTCACAGTCCTCACGAATACTTGGGTCAGCCAGGTCAACGTCACAGGCTCCACCGTGACAGGGATTACGCTCACTCTACAGTCAGGCGCAAGCTTCGCGGTAAGTCCCAAAAAAGAAACCATCCTCTGCGCCGGTGCCGTCGACACCCCCCGGCTCCTCCTCCATTCCGGCATCGGCCCTCGCGCACAACTCTCAGGTCTTGGCATACCCGTGATCAAAGACATTCCCGGCATCGGCCACAACCTGCTCGATCATCCCGAATCGATCATAATGTGGGAACTCAACAGACCCGTACCACCCAACCAAACAACCATGGACAGCGACGCCGGGATCTTCCTCCGCCGCGCCGCCACCGGACCAGCAGACATCATGATGCACTGCTACCAGATCCCCTTCTGCCTCAACACCGCCAGACTCGGCTACGACACCCCCATCGACGCGTTCTGCATGACCCCCAACATCCCCCGGCCCCGATCCAAGGGTCAGCTGTACCTGACGTCCAAAGACCCCAACGTGAAACCGGCCTTGGACTTCAAATACTTCACCGACCCCGAAGGCTACGATGCCGCCACCATAATTGCAGGCCTCCGAGCCGCGCGGAAGGTCGCAGAGCAGGCACCTTTCAATGACTGGTTGAAGCGTGAAGTCGCACCGGGCCCTTCCGTGACCTCCGACGAAGCACTGTCAGCCTACGGCCGGAAGGTGGCGCATACCGTCTACCATCCCGCCGGCACCACGAAGATGGGCAACCTTGAAAAAGATCACATGGCCGTGGTGGATCCGAAGCTGAGGCTGCGAGGTCTGAAGAGGGTGAGGATCGCCGATGCTGGATGTTTTCCGGAGATGACCACTGCGAATCCTATGCTGACTGTTCTGGCCATCGGGGAGCGAGCGGCGGAGATGATTGCGGAGGAAGCGGGGTGGAGGAGGCAGGAGAGGGCGAGGTTGTAGGTGAGGACCACTGTTGACCTGACGAGCCCGGAGGGTGCGGAAGCCAAGCTTCACGATACCTAGACGGCTGATGGACTGTACATACAAACCCCCCAAATAGTAAGACCTAAAAATCTGTACATAACACGCCAGTGTCCTGATAATTCTCAATCGACTGTATATATGTTGTACACACTAGCAGCTTAGCTATCACACGCACACCACATCCTATAACGCTCATTACCAGACAACCAATCAATCAACCACTCCATCCCCATCGCTCCCACCAAAACAGCCACGTTCCAAAAATACCAAAACCACCCCGTTTACAGAGACGATCATCCGTGCCAACCCTTTACAAGTAAGTGCGTAGGCTATCGCAACAGAATCGAGCGACATCCCAACAACAAACACTAGGTAACTAGATCCCCAAGATTCCATCAATCACAGCAAAATCATCGTTTTCAAAGCCGAACAACCCCTCTGGTATCTCTAAAGAAGCTCAAAATAATGCGTTGCGTATAATGGCTTTCGATGTGGAAACAAACAATGGGAACGATGTATAAAGGCGTATGTCTTATTACAAAAGAGCACACACCTTACCCTATAGCATAGTTGCTTTGCCTGCACCACCGACCTTTCCATGCGGTCATCACCGAAAGTATCCCAAACCGAAGAAAGATCCTCAGAAAACGCAATAACAAGTATCTAAGCCGAGCGTATACCAACGGATCCAAACCAACCCCCACACCAAAACGATGTGTCGCATCTACAACCTCAACCACGCACGTCTGCTGCGGCTGCCTCCACCCCTCCACCACCATCCTCCCCTACCCACCCAAAACAACAAAATTCCCCCAAAACCCCACCCCTCCCACCCCGTCGAATGCACCTACGAAGGCCTACCCTGCTGCCAAAACTGTCTCCCCGGCACAAAAGGCATGGTTGCAAGCCCATTTTCGAAGCTTTCGAGGCGGAGATCATGGCGTGTGAGAAGACGGGGTTGTATACGACGGCGGAGATTACGCGGGCGCTGAGGGGTGGGGAGGCTGTGCGGGATTTTGCTGGGGGGGAAGTTGGAGACGGCGAGGGGGGTTTCGGGGTGGAGCTTGGGGTTGGGATTTGGGATGTTTGTTGGGGGGTGGTTCGGGATGGGGGATTGGTAGGTGTTTCATTGTCTTTGCCTGTTCTTGAATCTTGTCCTCGGTGCTGGAAGGTCTCCCTTTGACATTCTCCGAGGTGGAAATGAGAGAATGACGTCTTCGTTGTTCAACAAACTTGCCCACTCACTCGGCGACCAGGGTCGCCGATCACCACCTTCAAGACTGACGAACTCGCGGATTCGTGGTCTTTGTTACCGGACTGCTGGCATCATCACCACGTACCTTACCCATGTAACATGTATCAACAGTTGTATTCTTGTGAATAACATCAAGGGATATACTATAAAGGCAAGATGGGTTACTCACTCTATATATCAACATACTCTGTCGGAGAGTGGGTCCAACTGGAAAAAGTGCAGACAGACGGGCCGCTTATGTTTCTGTTATTCACGTCATCTTGTTCCAAACTCGAGAGGAAATGATATGATTTGACTCGGATTACTTTCCACCCCTCCGGAGCTTGATCTAATACGGTCTCTGAAGCTTGTTGCAAAACCGAAGGACGAACGTTACTGGCTGAAGCGAGACTGATAGCATAGGGTGTTGAAGTGATAAGCATGTGAACGGTTGTCCTAAGTCGAGGATCAATCGAGCAATAAGTGGCAACAAGGGTAATGAGAGTGAGAGCGGCAGAGACGAGCCATAAGGTGCACGAAAGAAAATGCCAGCGAAGGACTGCTTAAGATACTTCGCTTCAAGGGCAACGATTATACCTGTGGGGTAATTATAACACACTGACTCGAATGATTAGTTGTTGACAGAAAACGCACTAAGGGAGAGCAGCATTGATTGCTGGGAGACAGAGTCCCATGGAAGCACTTATATGGTCCCTGCTTCCCTCCGTGCTGAAACTGACGATGAAGATAAGGTTCTCGACGTATATTATACCAAGGATTTCTTTGATACTCATCCTCCACAACTCATAATTGCTGGAAAGAGGTTCCATTACAGCCGTCCGCTACTTGTGAAACATGCCAAGAACGTGCTGGAGTTGAACGATTGCAGGCAGTAGTAGGCGCTGTAGAGGGATTTAAGCCGTGTAGTTTGTGACTGATTACTGATTGGCCGATCCTGAAGGGCCGAAATCGTCTTCGGTTTCGTTCTCAAAACTCTTGGTGTTATACCTGAGGACTTCAAGATCACGTCACCAGAACTTTCTGGAGACACTCAGGTGTGCAGTGAGGGCTATTGATCGTCGGCCTTTGGGCGACAAAACGCAGTACGTAGGGATTGTGGCATTGATATGCCAGCTTAGTTATTAGGCTTCCTGCTGTAATCAAAGAGGGAGCGACAAACGTTGCGTTGTTGCCTTTTATATTCTGCAACTTCCAGATCAAGCGGCAATCGGACATAATCTACTTGACCGGCATCACTTTCAGAAATCACCCCAGAGTGAATTTACCTAAGAGAATACTGTTGACGCCCAGAGTGCAAGCGTCTGATGTCGATGAAGCTGGAGAGACGCCTAGCGCCGATGTAAGCGGATTTGTGGCTGCGTTTGGCGCCATTGTCATGGGAATTTCAGACTTCATTCTAGCGTTAAGGCGAGGTCAATGCCGCGGACACAATGGCAACAGCAGTTGGAGAAAGTGACACTGCTGTTGGCGTAGGAAGAATCGCTAAGAGCTCAGAGACACAGCAGCCAGACCGGCCTCAGCTCGCTGCTCGACGAAAGTCTTCCTTCTCAGACGCCTTCAGCAAGATTACTACCAACCCTTTCAACCGTCGTCGTACGACTACCCTGGTGCAGAGCTCATCTTCCTCCGCATTCTTGATCCACCCTTCGCGAATCCCCACTCCATTGGGTATCTCTCGAAGCACATCCTTCCTGAGTACCTTGAGCGCGTTCACTTCGAGAACCCCATCAATCAACGACGGCAGCGAAGATTCAGAGCAATCAGCAATCGCAAAACCATCACGTAAGATCTCAGACCGCCTAGCTCAGACCCCTTTCTTCAATTGCCAGCACCAGCGCATCAACACCAGTCCTTTCCTCAACAAGCAGAAGCGCGAGCTGGGCGTGCAAATCGAGCAACGAGGCCTCATGGCACCTCTCCATCCACCTCTGCCCCGCAGCAGCACCATGGGTAACCTCGGACAGGGGCAATGCGCTCAACACTCACCTAATACCCCTAGCTTCATGCGTTCAACATCCAGTAGCGCGGCTCATCGGACGAGCCTCAACACCCCAAAGCCGCGCAACACCCCGATGCCTACCATCCCGTCAGGTAAGACCCCCACGAGCGCCAGCCGTATACCAACAGCGGGCTTCGGAGGCTCTAGCAAACCTGCATCAGGCCGACATCCTACGCCTTCAACAACACTCGCTTCATCCAGCGTGACTCCAACAAATGAGCGTCGTGTATCATCCTTCGGCCGCGGGCCGTCATCCAGCTTTATGAAGACCAAAGATCGTCCAACACCCAACCAAGGCAGGAGCATGACGTCGGGAAGCCACGCCCTCACTATTGACAGTTCTTGCCCTTCTGGAAGAAACAGTGGCCTTCCTTCTCCTCAGGAACGACGCATGGGATGGAGGCAGGGAAAGAAGGCTGGGAGGCGGCTAGCCTCTTCGCTTCGACGCTCCGATCACGGCAACGGCGGTACAAGCGAGCTCATGGCGTTCGAAGGTTTGCCTGTGAAGGATAACTTGACTGGAGGTGCCGTCAAAGCCAGCAACCACAACATCGCTCACATCAACATAGTCGTTCCAGCGAGCAGCAATGGTAACATCCAGAAGAAAACATCAACTCACCCTAGGAACGTTGAAGCCGAAGATTCTCAACAATCGGCTAACTTCACGACGATTGACGATGACAAACTAACCGCAACACATGAGATCGCCAATCTTCCATTCCCCCTTCGAGACATGTCGAATCCTCGTCTGGCAAGTCCCACTCATCACTCCCCCTTCCCTCTCCAATCACCTCTTCTCCCAATGCCAATCCCAATCCCACCAAGCAAGACCCTAACAGCAACACCTCCCAGATTTACACCCCCCTCCACCCCCTCGAATGGACCGGCCGCTTCACCGCCCTCTCCGACCGCTTCCGCACCAGCGCCCTCCCCTCCTCCCCCTCACCATCCCACTCTTCAAACCAACACCCCACCCCTTCCGAAACCTCAAGCGAAACGCTGACAGACTCCTTTCACGACCCCATGCACGACGAGGCGCAGCGTAATCACCGCGTCTGGATCCATATGCACGGCCTGTGCACAACGGACGAGGCGAGGGAGAGTCTCGCGGCGTACAGGATGTTTATGGATGCGCGGGAGAAGCAGATGGCGGGCGGGGTGAAGGGGGCGAAGGTTAGGGAGAAGCAGGGGTTCTTTCAAGCGCTGATGGGGAAGAAGAAGTAGCGATGTGATCCTTCTTCGATGGATACAGGCGTTCGCGGTGCGCGTGGTGCTGGTGGCAGGTGCGATGTAACGGATACGGATGGCTACGGGCGCTTCATATGTGCGGTTGCCAGGGCTTGCACACTGGCTTGTACTGTACGAGCGAGGTCGTTATGATGTATATGTGACGTAAATGGCGAGGAATGATTGCTCAAGCAGAGATTTCGGACACTTTTGTTGTAACGCCGAAGGCGTCAACGTATGAGAGATGAGATGCGATCAAGTAGCAGTTGCATAATGAAAGTCTCGAGGAGACTCACAAACGAACAACGACGCTGTACGCTTTCGAATGCTTCGAAGCTTGATGAGATACGGATATGTGTTCCTTTTCTCCGCTCATATAGGGGAAGAACTCGTCCTGATCACGACATTATCTCATAATGCCTAGTCTGTGTGGCGTAGTCTCAACTGCGCACGATGCCGTCCGGGAGACGGAGCGTTTCTAAACTTGAGACTGCCATCCGACGACAGCAATGGCGCTAGGATCGCTGCGTGTACAGAAGTCCGTGGTACGGTGATCTGACTGCTGCTTCGCCGCTTGCCAAGGCTTGGACGGTTTGTGTTGCATGTGAATAGGGGTTCACTGCGTATATCGAATCTTTCAGCTTACGGTTCTGGGTGCTGTCATGCAGAGAGTAGCGCTCGATATAGGGTGTAGAGTGGAGGTAGTGAGCCAGCAGGTCTCGATGCTCGAGGTTACTTCCAGTTCGGCTGTTGAGTGTAATGCGGATTCGGCCGGGTCGGACCTGGTCTGCTTGAGGCGGATGTAACATAGTTCGAAGCCGCGATGATAGCACACGGCTATTGAAGGTGGCTGTCCGCTTTGTTACGATGAGTCCGATGCATCATTGTCCTTTCGCGGCTTTATTCCTCAGATACTCGGCCACCTGCTGATGCCTTGTGACGAAGAATTTCTTTTGCGCCTCGTTTTTCCAGACCAAGACGCCGATTTCTTCGGCATATCGACATGGCGCATCGAAATCCGCCTTTGTGTTGAACCCCGTGAACAGGAAACCGACCGTGGCTTTCATTCGATCACCTTCAAGTTGCCATAGGCGAATCTGGTCTACGACTGTAGGCGGCAGGATAGGTTGGTTCTTGGCCATTTGGGGATGGGCGTGAGTGGTGAGGAAGCTGATGATCTGATCGCTGGTGATGCCCATGCTGACGGCACGACGGATGGATTCTCGGGTGATCTTGCCGGCGATCATGTTGGGGTAACGAGTGATTAGGCGGGTGAAGAGTTGTATGATGGCTATCTGCAAATTCGACGATGTGTACGCGTAGAGTCGGTAATTGGTCTCGATGACAATGAATCCTCCGCTATTGTCGCTAGAGGAGGCGAAAGAGGAACGTAAGCCTCCGGCATCCGAGGTCAGGGTTGTAGCAAGGCGAGTAGGGTAGAAGCAATTCGAGTCTGGAGGCACAAAGAGAATTCCGAAATCACCAAGATCTTGCAGCATTTGCACCTGAGTGGGTGTGAGCTTGGCTTTACTGTAGGGTAGGCCCAATTCAAGAGAACCAAGCATGAACAGAAAGGAAAGAACGTCGACTTCGTCCATTTGAAGCTATTATCCCATAGTTAGCCAGGCAACCAGCTCCGAGACCTAAGGCAAGCGAATAACGTGGGTACATACTGTCTCCGCGTTCTGCAAATAGAGGATAAGTATGGACCAAACCTGGGCATTGACCTCCTGGAGAATGAACGCAAAGCCATCTTTCGTGATCTCTACATTCCTGCCTCTCGAAGATACCAATTTACCCCATTCCAGTATTGTCTTGACCCCCGCACTAGGCTCGACACCGTTGCCTGCAACAAGATTGATGCCAGCGCTGCCCACCATGTAACCAAGCACGCTCTCCCACTGTCCCCTTGCATATTCGTCGAGCTCAGCGACCGTAACCTCAGTCTCGCTGGAATCATTCGATGGAACTCCGAATGAGTTGTGTTCCCCGCCTCCTGTCAGCGCAAGCCGTAGAGAGGTTGCGAAAGGATTTGTAAGGGCGTAGGCTCGCGGTCTCCCGGGGTTCGTGGCAGTCTTCAGTATATGTAGTCGTTCCAAAAGATTGACGGCATTGTCGCGTTCGCTTGATATATACATCAGTCATGATCCTCCTTTCATTATCTGTGCGTACCGTCGTCCGTCTGGCCGTACCCATGCTTCCAAATCCGAGACAGGCATGTGGTGACTTATGTACAGCAGTGCCATTACGAAGCTCTTAGCTATTCAAGTCAGCGGATGTACGAGGAGCTAAGGATCTGACCTACCTAGATGAGGCAGCATGCGCCGAAAGATGGCGAGCGCTGTTGAAGGCTGCTTATATAGCCTATTGAAGGTTGTACCTGGAAGTCCCTCCAGGTACTCGAAGGATCGAAGGGAAGAAGCCGACATCTCTTGTTTAGATGCATGAGCCGTCCTCGATTATGATCTCCGTTACCTAAATATCACGTCGCAACTTGCATGGCCAGGCAACATGATTCTGTGCGTAGCCATTTGGATATGCAAGTTGATCTGCAGAGGTGCCAAGACAGCGAGGAGCTTAGTCATCTTCGGCACACCTTCCTCAAGAGCTATAGCTACTCTATGTCATGAACAATCCAATGCTCCGACGGTCTATTATCAGCACTCGAGATGCTACGCTTCAGTTCGGTGAGCATTCAATCGCAGCTGCTTTTGAGAATCCGATGCTATGATGACAATATGCAAATGATTTGCAAGTATGTTGTAAAGACGTACGCTGATCGAATGCTTTGATGTTCTGTGTCGTCCCTTCATACTCATATACAATCGTCTACCATAGGTCTTATCAAGATCTTTTACCTCCAAAACCTATCAACATTAAGATCAATACATTGTTTCAGACTTAAAAACCTCCACACCACAGGTGCATTGGTTGGATATCTGATACGATCACGAACATGGTAAGTAATTGTCTCACATGCAAAGCCGCTCTTCTATATCACGAAGGTAGCAAAGACGTTTTCAGACGTTCGTTCCCGTTAGCGGCGAGTTCTAGGTAAACCTGAAGGTTATCCGCTAGGGAAGCGAAGGTTTCAACATGATCAATGATGAAGTTACCTGAGGTCGTATCACCTCCACTGGTATAAGGAACTAGAGGGCCGCCATCTCGGTGCGAGATTAGTAATTAAGCTAGGGACTCCCTAGAAACCTAACTACTCTAGGGGCTAAGCTCCCTAAAAACCCGCTAAGATCTATAATTCTAGGGGTGCTGTTAGCTATGCCGTACCCCATACTATAGCCCATGCTATAGCCCATGCTATAGCCATGCTATTGCCCATGCTGTACCCTATACTATACCCCATGCTGTAGCCCAATGCTGTACCCCATGCTATAGGGACTGCTGTAGGGATACTGTAGCCATGATGTAGCCATGCTGTAGGGAATGCTGTAGCCAATGCTGTAGCCACTGCTGTAACCTATGCTGTACCCATGCTGTAGCCAATGCTGTCCTCATGCTGTCCCCCATGCTGATGCTATAGCCCATGCTGTCCCCCATGCTGTCCCCCATGCTGTCCCCCATGCTGTCCCCCATGCTGTAGGGACTGCTGTACCCATGCTGTCC